>ENA-UONZ01001081-UONZ01001081.1-human-gut-metagenome-genome-assembly--contig:-C93old-NODE-1081-length-34533-cov-6.800481_pt1 | contig 34533 bp, 31 predicted proteins | sample MGYA00242468_ERZ724015 | MGnify/ENA metagenome assembly ERZ724015
TGGGGATAACTGCGAAGTCCAGAAATATTCTTATAAATCTCCTTGGCTACAGCTGTGGATAAAACCCTGGCGTCGGTTCTTGGGTAAGTCACCAGCTTTTTCTCGTATAGATCCTGCACAATGGAAAGAGTCTCATCCGGACTGATCTTAAACAGCTTGGAGCATACGTTCTGAAGCTCCGCCAGGTTGAATAACAGAGGCGGGTTCTTATTTTCCTTCTTTCGCTCCACCTTTTCCACGATGCACACAAGGGGCTGTTCCCTGCTTAATTCCTGGATCAACCTTTCGGCGTCTTCCTTTTTCTTAAAGCCATTCTCTTTATATAAAACAGGGGACTGGAAATAACGGCTGCCTTCTGCAGCTCTCCACTCTCCCTCAAAGCTTTCTCCCTCAAGAGCAATGCTGCTCATAACTCTGTAAAAAGGGGTTTTCACAAATGCGCGGATCTCACGCTCCCGGCGCACCACCATTCCAAGGACGCAGGTCATGACACGACCTACGGAAATTGCCTGGTATTTTCCCCCAAGATAATTGGTTACGCTGTTTCCATAGCGCAAGGTCAAAACACGGGAAAAATTAATTCCCATAAGATAATCTTCTTTTGCCCGAAGATAAGCGGCTGCGGCAAGGTTGTCATATTCAGAGATGTCCTTTGCCTCACGAATGCCTCGTAGAATTTCCTCTTCTGTCTGGGAGTCGATCCACACACGCTTCTGTGTTTTATTCTTCACTCCCGCCATCTGTGCCACCAGGCGGTAGATATATTCTCCCTCACGCCCGGAGTCTGTACACACGTAAATAGTATCAATATCAGGTCGGTTCAGAAGCCCTTTAACAATCTGGAACTGTTTTTCCACTCCAGGAATCACTTCATATTTAAAATCACGCGGCAAAAAAGGCAGGGTATCTAAACTCCACCTTTTATACTTCAGATCATATTTCTCCGGATAACTCATGGTGACCAGGTGTCCTACACACCAGGTCACCACACAGGTATCAGATTCCATATAGCCATCCCGTCTTTGTCCGCCGGATTTCAAAGCTTTAGCAAATTCCTGAGCCACACTGGGCTTCTCTGCTATGTATAAAGCTTTTGACATATTATTTATCTGCACTCATCTTTCTTAATGGCCATGCCAGTAAAAGGGCTCCGCCCACCATATTTCCAATGGTGACGATCAGCATGCTTTTCAGCATAAGACCTACGGAAACGCCGTCTACCAGATTCAGGCTTATTACGAAAATTCCCATGTTTGCAATGCAGTGCTCAAATCCGCTGAAAACGAATGCGGAAATACACATTACGATCATCAGGAATTTACCTGTTTCACTTTTCAGTTTGATTCCGCAGAGCACACCAAGACATACAAAGAAATTACAAAGTACTGCCCTGAAAAACATCTGCCCCATTGGAATGGTCAGCTTGTTGTTGATAAAGCCTGCGAAATAATCACCAGTGCCGGATGCTCCTGCCCATACGAAAAACAGGCCGAACAGTGCACATCCAACAAAGTTGCCAAGGTAGCTCACCAGCCATACCTTGCCTGCATCCCCCCAGGATACGCTCTTGTCATAGGCGCCAAATGCCATTACCAGGTTGTTGCCTGTGAACAGCTCTCCGCCAACTAAGCTGATCAGAAGAACTGCGATGGAAAATACCAGTGCCCCCAGGAATTTCCCCCATGCCGGATCGGATCCTGAAAATACATTTCCTGCAACGTTGCTGTAGATCACGGCTACATCAATAAAGAAGCCAGCCATTACAGCCCGAAGGAAATACTTCAGGAAACTGGTGTTCAGCAGACCGATCTTGTTTTTGGCTGCGTTTGAGACTTTTTGTACATCTTCATAGTTCATGAAAAAACACCTCCGCTTTGTTTTTTCTCATTATAGCACTTTCGTATATTATTCACAATAGATAATGATAAAATTTTATCAATTAGGAGTTATTTCACAAATATCAGATGTTTTTTTTGTAAATCTGTCACGTTTCCTATGATGGCGCAGGGAAGGGACAGGGTGGAAAGTCTCTGGATTGCGGTATGGGCATCGGCAGGGTCTATGCTAAGAAGAAGGCCGCCTGAGGTCTGCGGATCAAAGACAAGGTCTTCGCGGGCTGCAAGCTCAGACAGAGCATCAGCTGTCTGTTCTCCGGAATCTTCCGGAAGGAATTCAGACAGTCTATTGTCCGGATTCTTCCATGCAAATTCACATTCCGTTCCTGCAAATTCCCGGTTGCGGTATGCACCTGCAGGAATCAGTCCCATTGATGCGTAATCAAGAGCGCCTGTCATAATCGGAAGGGCACTCAGGGAAATGGACAGGGTCCGTCCGCTTCCTTTGGCCATTTCCAGGGCATGTCCTGCAAGGCCAAAGCCCGTCACATCTGTGCAGGCGTGAATCTTCAGGTCTGCCACCTGGTCTCTGGCATATTTGTTCAGGGTTGCCATCACAGAAGCCGCATAGGCAGCTTCTTCCTGGGATGCCATCTCTCCCTTCACTGCAGTGGAGAGGATTCCGGTTCCCAGGGGCTTGGTCAGAATCAGGATGTCTCCTGTCCGGGCTCCCACATTTTTCCACATGGAGGCGGGATTTACAAAGCCAGTGACGCAAAGGCCGTATTTGGGCTCTTCGTCCTGAATGGTGTGTCCGCCAGCAAGGGTGGCACCTGCTTCCAATACTTTGTCTGCTCCGCCTCTTAAGATTTCTCCTAAGATTTCCGGGGCCAGGCAGTTTGGAAATGCCGCAATGTTCAGGGCAAGCTTGGGCTCGCCGCCCATGGCGTACACGTCGCTTAATGCGTTGGCTGCTGCGATCTGTCCGAAAGTGTAAGGATCATCCACGATCGGCGTGAAGAAATCTACCGTCTGGATCATGGCCAGCTCATCGGAAATGCGGTATACAGCAGCATCGTCGGAAGACTCCGTTCCAACAAGTAAATTTGGATCATAAAATTTCGGCAGCTTACCCAGAACCTGGGCAAGGGTCCCCGGACCAACTTTCGCCGCTCAGCCGGATGTATGAGAATACTGGGTAAGACGGATTCGCTCTCTGTCGCTCATGGATTCACCTCCCTGATTTTCAAACGTGTTATCTATTCTAACATGAATCCTCAATTACGTAAACGGTCATTTTTTAATTCAGTCGTTTATCCCGTTGAAGCCGAAAAAAAGAAGAATGCCATCATTTCTGATCGCACTCTCCTGATTTTCTTTTCTTATATCATTCTGACAGCTTCTTATTTCGCCTGGATATATCCCTGAGCCTTCAGTGTCTCAGCGCAGAGAACAGCACCGCCAGCGGCACCTCTTACGGTATTGTGGGAAAGTCCGATGAACTTCCAGTCATATACAGTGTCCTCACGAAGTCTTCCGATGGAAACGCCCATTCCGTTCTCGAAGTTTACATCCTCTGTAACCTGCGGACGGTTGTCCTCCTCAAGGTACTGGATGAACTGCTTCGGTGCGCTTGGAAGATTCAGTTCCTGTGGAACTCCCTTGAATTCAACAAGTGCTTTTACAAGCTGCTCCTTGGTAGGTTTCTTTCTGAATTTCACAAATGCAGCTGCTGTATGGCCGTTCAGAATCGGAACACGGACACACTGACATGTGATAACAGGCTCTTTCGCCGGAACGATCACGCCGTCCTCAACCTTGCCCCAGATACGAAGTGGTTCCTTCTCACTCTTCTCTTCCTCACCGCCGATGTACGGAATGATGTTATGTTCCATCTCCGGCCAGTCCTTAAATGTTTTACCTGCTCCGGAAATTGCCTGATATGTAGTGGCAACCACTTCGTATGGCTCAAATTCCTTCCATGCGGTAAGTGCCGGTGCATAGCTCTGAATGGAGCAATTTGGCTTTACAGCAATAAATCCGCGCTTTGTTCCAAGGCGTTTCTTCTGATGCTCAATAACCTTGAAATGCTCCGGATTGATTTCCGGGATTACCATAGGAACATCCGGTGTCCATCTGTGAGCACTGTTATTGGAAACAACAGGTGTCTCGGTCTTTGCATATGCTTCCTCAATAGCCTTGATCTCGTCCTTGGACATATCTACAGCAGAGAATACAAAGTCTACAGTTTCTGCAACCTTCTCTACTTCATTTACATTCATAACAACAAGCTTCTTAACAGCCTCCGGCATTGGGGTATCCATTTTCCATCTGCCGCCAACAGCTTCCTCATAGGTCTTACCTGCACTTCTCGGGCTTGCTGCAACAGTCACTACCTCAAACCATGGATGATTCTCTAACAGGGAAATAAATCTCTGTCCTACCATTCCGGTAGCACCTAAAATACCAACTCTAAGCTTTTCACTCATAATATGCTCTCCTCATTCTTTCCTCTGCGTACATGTGTATTTCTATGACATACTATACCATGTATGAGAAAAATGCAAGTACTTTCTTGAATTTTATTGAATTAAAGTGATAAAAAATGAAATTTATTATTTCATGCAAGCCATTTAGGCATAATGGAAATGGCTGAACTGCTGGATTTCTTAATTTTCTTCCAGGTATTTCTTATTACCAGCAATAACTTTCTCCATCACATCCGGTCCCGGTGCACCGAGGGTGATACGCTTCTCAACGCAGGTTTTCATGCTGATAGCCTCATAAATATCCTGCTCAAAGACCGGACTGATTTCCTTATATTCCTCAAGTGACAGCTCATCCAGGGAAATTCCCCTGTCAATACATTTGAGCACAAGCTGTCCTACGATTCCATGTGCATCACGGAAAGGAACACCGTGATTCACCAGATAATCTGCTGCATCTGTGGCATTGGTAAAGCCGTTCTTTGCGCTGGCTTCCATGTTTGCCTTATTAAACTGCATAGTGGATACCATTCCGGTAAACAGCGCAAGGCAGCCCTTTACTGTGTCAATGGCATCAAAGGTCAGTTCCTTGTCCTCCTGCATATCTTTGTTATATGCAAGGGGAATGCCTTTCATGGTAGTGAGAATAGACATCAGCGCACCGTAAACACGGCCTGTTTTTCCTCTTACCAGCTCTGCAATATCCGGATTCTTCTTCTGCGGCATAATACTGCTTCCGGTGCTGTATGCATCATCAATTTCCACAAAACGATACTCATTGGAATTCCACAAAATGATTTCCTCTGAAAAACGGCTGAGGTGCATCATAATAGTAGAAAGGGCAGATAACAGCTCAATTACATAATCTCTGTCAGATACGGAATCCATACTGTTTCTGGTTGGCTCGTCAAAATCCAGAAGCCTGGCGGTATATTCTCTGTCAAGAGGATAGGTAGTTCCTGCAAGGGCACCTGCTCCAAGGGGACAGGTATTCATTCGTCTTCGGATATCAAAAAGACGTCCTCTGTCACGGCGGAACATCTCAAAGTATGCACCCACATGATGTGCCAGGGTTACCGGCTGTGCCTTCTGCAAATGGGTAAAGCCAGGCATATAAGTATGCACACTCTCTTCCATGATCTTCTGAAGAGCCTCAAGAAGTGCCTTCACCTCCTGGTCAATGGCATCAATCTCATCGCGCACATACAGCTTCATATCCAGTGCCACCTGATCATTACGGCTTCTTCCGGTGTGAAGCTTCTTACCCGGATCTCCGATTCTGTCAATGAGATTGGCCTCCACAAAGCTATGAATATCCTCGTATTCAGATGTGATTGCAAGTCTGCCTGCCTTTACATCTGCAAGGATTCCCTCAAGTCCCTCAAGGATCTTGTCTCTTTCTTCTTCTGTCAGAATGCCCTGTTTGGCAAGCATTTTTACATGTGCCTTACTGCCGCGGATATCCTGCTCATAAAATTTCTGATCAAATGAAATGGACGCATTGAAATTATAAACCAGTTTGTCGGTTTCTTTTGTGAAACGTCCGCCCCAAAGCTGTGCCATATATTTTTCCTCATTTCTTTCTAACTTTACTACATTCAAGTGCTAGTTTAACACACTTTATCTAAATTGCAAAGAGAATTTCCAGGTTTCTTCTACTTTACTGCATTTTAGAGCCACATTCGCATTTTTCCTCTTCTTCCCTTTGTCGCTGCTTTTCCATGCTCTCCCGTTTGGAAAATACACAGCCGCAGTAATTCTGCCTGTACAATCCGTATTCATGGGAAAGCTCAATAGAACGTTTATAGCCGTTTTTCTTTTTAAAATCAGAAGGCAGATGTTCCACCTTGTAAATTTGGGACAGCTCCTGTCCAATCTCATTTATTTTTCCGGCATTTTTCAAAGGACTGATAGAAAGCGTAGTTGTAAAATAATCGTAGCCTCCCTGTTCTGCCAGTCTGGCAGCCTCCTCCATGCGAAGGCGGTAACATCTAAAGCACCGCTCCCCGCCTTCCGGTACATCCTCAAGTCCCCTTGCCATTTCATAAAAATCTTCTGGCTTATATTCTCCCTCTACAAATGCTACCGGATGAACAAATTCCATCTCACTAATCAGGCGTTGAATCTCTGATACTCTTTTTTCGTATTCCTCTTTTGGAGAAATATTGGGATTATAAAAAAATACTGTAACAGAAAAAAACCTGGAAAGATATTCCAGGACGTAACTGCTGCAGGGTGCGCAGCAGGCGTGAAGGAAAAGTCTGAGGACTCTTCCCGCCTTCTGCTGCCCTTCAATTAATTTTTCAAGCTCTTTTTGGTAATTTACATTTGCCAATTCTCTCACCCATTCTTACAATTGTTTCGTAACCGTTCTCTGAATTCTCCACAAGATCCGCATCCAGTCTTACCTTTCCATGCTGAATCAGCAGCACAATAGTGGAACCGCCGAATTCAAAATAACCTTTTTCTTCGCCTTTTTTTACCTGGCAGGCTTCCGGATGCAGGTTGGTGATCTTTCCTACCATCATAGCTCCCACTTCCATCAGCACAAGCGTGCCGAACTGCCCCGTCTTTAACAGGCAGTACTCCCGGGTGTTCTCATGGTAAATGGGATACACCTCATTGGCAGCCGGGTTCACTGTGTGGAAAACCCCAGGAATCTCCACTGCCTGTGATTTCATTCCGTCTGCCGGATAACAGTAATGATGATAATCGTCTACAGTCAGGCGAAGGATCAGGGCATAGCCACCAAGATACCGCTCTGTCAGCTTCTTATTTCCCAGAAGCCGTTCCAGAGTGTAGGGAGTATCTTTAATAAAAAACCGGGAATCACTTCCGATCCGGCTGACTGTCACCTTGCCGTCGCAGGGACTAACCAGCACGCTTTCGTCCTCTGCAATCGGACGCTGGCCATCTTTCAGCCGTCTGGTGAAAAAATCATTATAAGAGCGGAAGCTGTCTCTGGTGCACACAGACAGATCAATGCCGTTTCGCTGTACAAATCCCGGCACCATTCCGGCAGAAAACCTGGTATTTAAAAACCAGCCGCCCAGCTTTGTCACAAAGGGCTGCACCAGGATCCGAAGACAAAGCCGACCGCCCCAGTCGTTGTAAAGGTGGCGGAGGAATTTGTCCTGCTCATTCTCTTCTATGGTAATGTTGCCTTTTCTGTCTATATACTTCATAGGTACCTCCCAAACTTCTCTGAAATCAGATAGTTTCTGATCCTGATGCTGAAAATCTTACAGCAGATGGAACATCATGGACAGCGCAAGTGCCACCAGGGCAACCAGGAGGATCACCATAGGATTCTGAGGCTTCTTCACTTTAATGTCACTGATAAAAAGTACGCCGACCACAACCACTGCCACATGGATCACCAGAAGGAAGTTCGCTCCGCAGCCCTTCCGCAGAAGATAAATAAAGGGAAGGATAATCGCCATAGAGGTGATAGGCAGTCCCTGGTAATACTGACGCAGCTCAGAAGTCTCATTCTGGCGCTTCTCTTCCATTACATTAAAGTAGCCAAGACGAATCACGGATGCCACACAGTACAGACACAAAATGATGATTCCAGGAATGCGGTCCATTCCCAGACAGTAGCAGATCAATGCCGGAAATACGCCAAAACATACCACATCGCACAGGGAGTCGATCTGAATTCCGAATTTCTTCTCATCCTCTGTACGGTCCTTCTTGGTCCGCGCGATCTTCCCGTCAAACATATCACAAAGTCCGGACAGTGCCAGACACAAAATTGCAACCTTAAAATCCCCGGCCAGTGCCCTTGTCATGCCAAATACTGAAATTACCAGGCTTATGTAAGTAAGCACCACCGTATAATCATAAAATCCAAGCATATCCTGTTTCTCCTTCTTCAAACGTTCTTCTTCCTTCATAGCAGCAAATCATATCCTTATTTTCTATTTCTGTCTTCCTATGGTCATGTGGGCCACGCAGGTCATCACTGCACTGATCAACATCTGCCCGTAATAGGAAATTCCGCGGCTCAGCAGCATGGACGGCAGCATCAGGCTTCCAAATACGGGAACAAACATCACCATATACAAGGTCTCGCTGATTCCCATGCCTCCCGGCAGAGGAAGCATATCCACAGACACAGAGATCACGGCTTGCAAAATGGTAATCGTCAGGATTCCATAAGAATGAAGTCCCAGAGCACGGTATACCCAGTAGGTCACAGTAAACAAAATGCATCTCTGGACAAAGGTGATCAGAAACACATTCAGGATCACTCTTTTGTGGCTGGCCCAGAATGCTGCAGTCTCGTGGTACTGATCCATGGAAGCCTCCAGCTTCTCAAGTCTGCTCTTCCTTGGCTTCAGAATCCGGATGTGCTCGATAAGCTTCAGCCCCGTTACCATGATCCATTTGGCAAGCCCGGGAGCAAACACCAGTATCATCATAAAAGTGACGCAAAATACATTCAGGCCTACCCCAAGGTAGAACACCCACATGTAATCTCCCAGATAACCACGAAGAAATCCTCCGCCAAACAGGCAGATCACAAGGCCGATCACAACCAGCACCGCCTTGTAGGTGATGGTGACGATCATCAGCACCAGGGTGGTAACCGGAATGGGCAGCTTATCCTTCTTCATATAAAAAATCTGCATAGGCTGTCCGCCGGAGGCAGACGGTGTGATGCAGCTGAAGAAAAATCCTACAAAGGAATACAGTGCACAGTGTCCCATTTTCACACTGGTGCCAAGGGTTCTCATCATATAAAAGATGATCACCGATTCTCCCAGTATAAAAAGCACCACGCACACAATGCTAAGAAGCAGATATCTTGCATCTGCTTCCCTGGCTGTACTGATAATGTCCCCGATATCCTTACCGCGAAATACCAGATACATGGTAAGTCCGAAAACCACAACCAGAAATAAAAGGTTAAAAACCGTTTGCTTCTTACTCATAATATTTTTCTTTCCTGAAATCAAATTATTTCGCTTCACGGGAACCGCGAACTCCGCTTCGCTGCGTTTGCGTAGCGTAATATATTCGTGCTATGCCCGAATATATTACTTCATTATATCATACCCACCACCAAAAGCATATCATAAATTATAGAAAAATGGAGGTTTCGATATGAATCCGCTTCTGGAAGTAAAGGATGTCAGCCTTTCTTACCATAGTCTTTCCGGGGAGACCGCTGCCCTTTCTCATATATCCTTTGATCTGATGCCCCAGGAATTCCTGGCAATTGTAGGGCCCTCCGGGTGCGGCAAATCCACTTTGCTGAATCTGATCTGCGGACTGCTCCGCGCGGAGCAGGGAACCATTCTTATGGATGGAAAGCCTCTCACAGGCGGCAGCTCCCGCATTGGCTATATGCTGCAAAAAGACCATCTCTTAGAGTGGCGCAGCGTCTATCGCAATGTTCTCCTTGGACTGGAAATACGGGGGGAGCTTACAAAGGAAAAGCTCTCCTATGTAGATGAACTGCTGAAGCTTTATGAACTGGATAAGTTCCGGAACAGCCGTCCAAGCCAGCTCTCCGGCGGCATGCGTCAGCGTGCGGCACTGATCCGTACCCTGGCGTTAAAGCCGGATCTTCTGCTCCTTGATGAGCCCTTCTCGGCACTTGACTACCAGACACGGCTGAATGTAAGTGATGACATTGGAAAAATCCTAAAAAAGCAAAAGAAGCCGGCAATTCTGGTTACTCATGATATTTCCGAAGCCATCAGCATGGCAGACCGGGTACTGATCCTTTCCCGGCGTCCTGCCTCTGTGGTAAAAATCGTTCCCATAGATCTGGATATGGAAGAGCGCACGCCTCTTGCATCAAGAAATGCGCCTGCTTTCAAATCCTATTTCACCTTAATCTGGAAGGAGCTGAATCAGAATGCATGAGCCCTCCCACGCACAAAAAGCATATCTTGCGCGGCAGAAAAGGGACCGTTGTCTTGTTGTTGGTGCAAGGCTTCTGGTCTTTCTTATTTTCCTGGCACAGTGGGAGATCTTCTCACGGCTTGGCTGGATCGATTCCTTTATTTTCAGCAGCCCCTCCATGATCTTCCAGACCTTTGTGAAAATGGCACAGGACCAGTCTCTTTTTGTCCACATTGGCGCTACCTTAAAGGAAACCCTTCTTAGCTTCGCCTTTGTAGTTCTGGCAGGGCTTGGAATCTCCGTTTTACTGTGGAGCTGTCCCCGTCTTGCAAAGGTGCTGGAGCCGTACCTGGTGGTCCTGAACAGCCTGCCAAAGTCCGCCCTGGCGCCTCTTCTCATTGTATGGCTGGGTGCCAGACAGCGCACCATCATTGTGGCCGGAATGTCCGTGGCCATCTTCGGCTGCATCCTGAACCTGTACACAGGCTTCGGGGAAGTGAACCCGGAAAAGCGGAAGCTGATCCGCACTCTCGGCGGGGGCAAAAAGGAGGAGTTTCTGAAAATCGTTCTTCCTTCCTGCATCCCTCTGATCCTTGCAAATATGAAGGTGAACATCGGCCTTTGCCTGGTGGGCGTGATCATCGGGGAATTCATCGGCGCCAGACAGGGACTTGGGTACCTGATCATATATGGCAGTCAGACATTCCAGCAGGTATGCATTCTGAAGCTTTTTCGTATTCTATTTTACACATTTCATCTTTCAAGCTGTTATTTCCAGTTACAGCTGTGTTCTCTTTTCTTTCCACTTCTTATAACGAATCGTTTTCCAATTTTCCTTCAAAAAAGAAAATATTTTTTTCAAAAACAGGGTGTTCTTTTTTTACCCTTCCAGGCAGTCAAACGCGATTCTTTCATCTCCTCTTTCCAGGTGAATGATTCCGCATTCCTGAAAGCCAAATTTCTTCAAAGCCCCCTGCATAGGCTTGTTGTCCCTGTGGGTGTCGATGCGCAGATAGCCGCTTCTTTCCATTCCAAAAGTAAAGGCGGCACGGGTGACGCCTTTGGTCTCTCCATCAGATGCTACTCTGTGGATTACGCCGTAGGGCTTCTGGCTGCTGTGCCATGCACCGTTTTCAATCACGCGGTAAGTTGGATCCTCTCCCATAAAAAATACGAAGGTGCCCACGATTTTGCCTTTTTCCTCGCACACGTAGGAAATCCCCTGTTTTACATCATTTTCTACCGTAGAGACCTCCGGGTAGCGGTCCTCCCACTGGTTGGGGTTTCCGTTGTTTTTCATAAATTCTCTGGCGATTTTATATAAATTCAGAATCTGGGGCAGATCCTGGGAAGTGGATTTTCTTATGTTCATTGTTTTATATCCTTTCTTGTTGATCCGACTTTTTGTTTCCTATCTTCGGAAAAATAGTACGCCGTCTGGCGCTTAATCTGTAGTATAGCATATTCTGCAAAGCTCACACAAGAATATTGTCTGTCCCAGTTTTCCTTTTTGGAGAACTTCCAGCCTTTCCGGGAATACCGTGATTTTTTCTACAGTTTCCAGCATGCCAAAAACACAGGCTTTTGAAATGCACTGATTTTGCAGGAGAAACTGACGGATCGTTTCCAAGCGTTCTTCCGGCGTGGGGAAAGATCTGTGAGAGTTTTCCTTTGGAATATTCCGTATGTTTTGTTCCTGTATTTTACTTTGCAGGTCAAGCTGTTTTTCTTTGTAAAGGGATTCGTCAATAAGACCTTCTAAATATTTTTCCAGGAGAAGGGACTGCTGCTGGCGGAGCTTTTGATGGTATTGCTGGGAGTGTGCCTGTTCTTTTTGCCGGGTTTCCTGCAGGCATTCTTTTAGAAGCTTTAGAAAGATTTTTGCCAGTAACTCTTCTGCTTCACAGCAACTGCTGTTAGTAAAAATAGAATTCGCCAGAAAAGAAAACAGACCGTTTTCTTCCAGATGAATATTATCACAGCCGCCTTCTTTTCCGGGTTTGGTTCTGCCTTGTTCCAGGTAGGTACGGCATTTCCACTGACAGATTTGGCCATGCTTTCGCTTTCTGGTAGTGCGGTAAAAAGGAGCACCGCACAGACCGCAGACCAGCTTGCCGCTTAATATATGTTTTCCAGGGTTAATGCCTACTGTTTTTTTTCCTGCCCGTTTATCGATTTCCCGATTTGCTCTCTCCCACAACTCCTTGGAAACAATGGCGGGAATCCGGTTTTCGTAGACATATTGGTCCTCATTTGGATTTTTCACCATCTGTTTGGTGTCGAAATCAAAGTGCCTGCGGTTCATCACCACTGTCCCTTTATTGATGGGATTGCGGATCATCCGGCGGATGTCGGAGTCGGAAAAACAGGTTCCGTTTCGTTTTCGAATTCCTTTTTCCCGGAGGAGCCGGGCGATGGTCCTGCTGCCGTAGCCCGCGGCACACAGCTCATACATCTGGCGTTTCACCTGCGCTTCCTCTTCGATGATTTCGAAACTTTTATCTGGCAGTTTCCGGTAGCCGTAAGTGTTGGAAGTGAGCATCAGGGCATTCCCCGTCTGCTGGCGGTGCTTATGGGCATTGTTTATTTTGCGGCTTAGCTCCCGGCTGTACTCCTCTGCCAGAATGGCCTTGATCCCTGTGATCAGACTGTCATCTGCCGTGTAAAACCGCTGTTCCAGGTACAGATACAGCTTTTTCCTGCAGGATACCAGCCGGTCGATAAAAATGTACCAGTCTTTTGTGTTGCGCATGAGACGGTCCTGGGATTTGATCACCACCACGTCAAACCGTTTTCCAAGAAGATCCTCAAAAAGCCGCTGGTACTGTTCCCGTCCCCGAACGCTGGTGCCGGATCTGCTTTCAATGTATTCGTCTGCCAGAAACCAGTTCAGGCGGCGGACGCATTCTCTTGCCTCCGCCGCCTGTCTTACCAAGGCGTCCCTCTGGCACTCTTCCTCCGTGCTGCATCTGCAGTAGATTACGGCGCGGATCATAAAAAAGTGCCTTCGTATTTATTTATTTTTTCTTTCAGGGCTATTTTCTCAAGAGGAGATATCAAATTCTCGTCCTCTAAAATGTCCGCAAGATATTCCAGAATTTTCCTCTTGGAAAAAACGGCAGACCTTTCTTCATCACAAACATTTTTCCCATTTCCTTCACTTCTGTTTTCACACGGAAGCATAGCACATTTCTCCTCTGGCTGACAGCAGATTCAGGGAATCCGTCTCCTGTTCCCTGATTCGCTTTTTGTCATTATATGCAGGCCGCTTAACCAAATAGCACTCCCATATTTGCATCAACTACTGCCGCCGGCTCAGTTGCAACATATATGGACTGTCGTCTCCAGGCAAATTATTTGCTTGGCGGCGTATCGATCATGTGCCATTCCCACTCCGGGTCGATGACTGCATCCGCACTTTCCAGAACTGCGCAGTCTTTATCGCATCCGTCCACCGCGCAGGAACAGGCCATGCCAGCCTTCTCAAAATGTCCTGGTTCTCCCTCGTAGCGCACACACCACAGTCCCCGGTAATGCATCCGCTTGCAAAGACCGTATTCATACTCGTATTTTACTGTTTTTTCTCCCATATTCTATGTGTCTCCTTCTACTTTAGTCCGTCCCACAAAATGTTCTTTCCATTCTTATATTTGCAATTCATTGCCAGTCGTACCTGGGGTCTGTCAGTCATAGGATCTTCGATTCCTACAGACAGGCGGTAACCTTCCCTCAGAAGATTTGTCACCTTTTCTGTGGCGAACAAGATGGCTGTCTTCACCTGTTCTCCGGGCAAAATCTGTGACAGCGTAATGTCTGCCTGTGGATTCTCCACAATTTTGCCTTCTGGATTTTCCAGATACAGATACACCTTCCAGTCTCCATAAAAAGGAGCCACCCCGTCATTTTCCCAGGTCAGTTCCAGAAGGTTTCTTTTCCATCTGGCTTTCGAAATCCAGAGCCGGTATCCCATGTTTCCCAGAAGCTGGTCGTAACCCTCTTTATAAGTCTTATCTGCAATATTCGGTCCCAGAAATGTAGTGTGGGACGAACGAATCAGCTCCATTGTCTCCTCAAGATCTATCTGCAGCATTTTTTCCATAGACAGGGCACTGGTCAGTTCCCCTCCGGAAGGTGCCTTTTTCCAGAAATCCAGCATAGCACACAGAGCGTTTTCCTCCATGGTCTGGCTGTAGGTGCCGCCCTCCCGGATCCACTGAAGCCACTCCTCGGTATCCTCTTTTTTCCCGGCAACGTCATTGTACAGGCCCATACTGCACGCTTCTGCAATGGCAAAGGGCCTTCTCATAAGGAAAAATGCTTCTGGAAAAGCTTCCAGCCAGGGCGTTACATACTGGTTTCTCACCGACTCCTTTGGCATCCGTCTGATGCCCTGTCCATAGTTCACATGCCACTCACCCCAGTGTCCCAGGCTTCCAAGCTCAACAAAGGCAATGAGTCCGTCTTTGCCCAGATGCTCTCCCATCGCCTGTACCGCAAGGCTGTGATACCGAATCAGAAGTTCATTGTTATAGTCCGGGGCAAAGCCTTTTCCGTAAGCACCCTCATACCAGGTTCCGTCTCCCCCGGTCTTTTCGTACAGCCACTTGGGAATGTCCATATGAGGCTTGTCCCCTGGAAGATCACAGACAAAGCGCAGCACCAGATGCCTGCCCTCGCTTCGCCATCTTGCCAGCTGGTTTTCCCTCTCGATGGTTTCCCAATCAAAAACGCCTTCCTCTGGCTCAAGCTTTGCCCAGGTAATGTCCATATAGAGAAGGGAAATATCCTGGCTGATTTCCAGGTTCCACGCACCGGGCGCATATCCCATAAGAGGATTGCCGAACGCTTCCTCTGATTTTTTAAATTGTTTTATGTTTTCCCTTCCAAACTGCCACATAGTTTCTCCTGCTGCCAGAGCGTTTCTGCACTTTTTTTCCTGTCAGAATGTGCAGTCACTGCTTCAAGCTTACCTGGGTTCTCATGTCCATTGTGATCCTTTGCATCATTGCCATGCTCCTCTACGGCATCCTGGCTTTTATTGAAAAATACTATCAGAAAAAGCTGTAAAAAGCACTGCTTTTCTTTCTGAATGTAATAAGGCAGGGAATGTGCTTTCATGGAACATTCTCTGCCTTCTATACAACTTAGATTATAGTTTCTGCTGCATCCAAACTCGCCATGGATGCAAAACCGTTAACTTTCCTTCCTGACGATGCCGCACATATTCCTTTCCTCAATCCGCCATCTCAGCCAGTGCGCTGATCCAGGTTACTGCGTTTTCTGTGTGTTCGGAGTTTACCAGGATGCTGATCTTGATTGGTTCGTATGCTACCTCAAGCTCAGATGCCAGTTCCTGGGAGGTAATGGAAATGCTGTAGGGATCTTCCGGGTCACCTAACTTCTCGAAAACATCTTCCGGAAGAAGATCTCTTAAATTGGCAAAATACTCTTCCTTGTTCGCAAAACTGTCGATATAGATTTCGGAACCCACCAGCACATCTATGGCCCTTGCCGCTACCTTGGTGGTAAAGGACATCTGGCTGTAGGATTCCAGGGCTGCCCCGTCTCCTTCTGTGCGAAGGCTCTCATCTACTGTAACGATCTGGTAAGGGTCATCCTGGATTCCCAGAATATTTTCAACCGCTTCCTCTGCACCGGCCTGGTTCATGCCATAGGAATCAATGACCATCATCGTAAGGGCAGTTTCAATCTGGGCATTGTCATAAATATCCTTCGCCGCAAAAATAAGTACGATCACGCCTACAATGGCTGCCATCTGCGGCTTATAATAGGCCCAGATATAGCCAAGCTTTGCGCCAAGGCCCATGCCAGCCAGCTTCTCTTTTTCTAACTGGCGCTTCTCCTTTTTCGTCAGATCGGATTCATGTTTGTTGTGAATATCATTCTCATCGATCTGATTTGGTTCTTCCTGATTCTCATCCTTTAATTCGATTCTCATTTGTTCTCCTGTGTTCTGTGATATTAATGTTACTATTCTAACACCATTTTAAGGTTTTGAACAGTCTCACATGAGAAATCACAGTTCTTTCACACTTTTTCACAAAACGGGCATGTCGCCTGCCGGCATCACTTCTCATGCCCGCAGCCAGCTTGTATCCAGTCTTGCCAGCAGCCTTGCGTTGTGGTACGCCATGCGAAGGGTCAGGCATGTCCTGCCAAGATATTTGGTACCGTCCGGAGTTTTCATGCAGGCGAGGGCAAGGTCCGGGACGCCGGGATTTTGCAGGCAGATGGGAATCAGGAGCTGGATGGAATGATTATAATACTGAGGGATTGCCGCCTTGTAGTCCGACTCCAAGATTCGCCTTGTCTGCTGCAGCGCCCCGTCAAAAAGCTGCACCCGCATGCCGCTTTCCCGCACAGCCGCAGGCAGGCGCTGCACATTTTCCTCATCATCAAAAATATGCTCATACTGGGGCACCACAGGCAGCTTGGTGTCGAACACCAGATCCGAAGGATTTTCCACGTAGCTGGCACGCGGAGGCAGGTCCTTTATTTTGATTTTCAAAAGCGAATAGTCCGTGTAGAATCCTTCCAGAAACCATTTCTGTCTGTCCGGCACAACATTGGGAACAAAGTAAGCATAAATAGGCTGATAATACTGATTAAAGAGTCCTGTATGAAAAAGGGCGTATTCTTTTTCCTCTGTCACCTTGCCCTCCTCATACAGTCTGCGAAAGGTGTTTTCCAGATACCCTTTCAGGATCCCGTTGTCCCCGGAGTCTCCGAAACTCCACTTTTCCGGGGCGATCCTGGCCAGGTTCTGAATCTGACGGTTATAATTTCCGCAGTAGGTGAAATCGAATAGATTCATATTGACCTCCTGTCCGTTTTTCTTCTCTTCTTTACATTTTATTGTGGAAAATAGCTGGCAGAACTGCCAGTTTCAGGAAAAGGTCCCGCGTTTGCGGCCTTGGATAAAGGGTAGCATATTCGGTGGAAAAGCTCAAGAAAAAACGTTCGACTCATTGTGACAACATAAGCCGACAACACTCATAATCGTGCAAAATCAGCGAAAAAGACGGCATTAGACTGCATACGGTTGTCTGCAGCTATCCTTCCCCCTTGCGCATCGAACTTATATTTCTTATAATACTGCTATAGAAAAAGGGTCGGGCAGCTTTCCCGGCCCGGGAGGTATCCTTTGAAAAAAGACGGCTACTATTCTTCCGGTCAGTTCGCGCGGATGGCAGGGGTGACCCTTCGCACCATCCGGTACTATGACCAGCACGACATTCTCAAACCATCCCTTGTCACAGAGGCAGGGGCAAGATTTTATACAGACGGGGATTTTGCAAGGCTGCAGCAGATCCTGCTTCTGAAGTACCTTGGCTTTTCCCTGGAGGATATCCAGGAAATGACCATCGAAGACCCGGACAGCCATTTTATGCTGAATGCCTTAAATATCCAGCTGAAACTGGTCCAGGACCGGATCGAGCAGATGCAGCTGGTGGAAAAAACCTTAAAGGACACGGCACAGGCCATTTCCGAGGAACACACCGTGGACTGGAGCCGCATGCTGGACCTGATCCACCTGACCGTTATGGAAAAAAGCCTGAAAAACCAGTATCAGAATGCATCCAACATCTCCTCCAGGATCAACCTGCACAGCCTTTATTCCGTAAATAAGGAAGGCTGGTTTCCCTGGATCTTTACCCGTTGCCAGATTCAGCCGGGCATGCGCATTCTGGAGCTTGGCTGTGGAGACGGCGCCCTTTGGACCCAGAATCTTTCCCGGCTTCCAAAGAATGTGCACATTACTTTGTCGGATATTTCAGAAGGCATGCTCCGTGATGCCAGACGTGCCATCGGAGGAAAAGATCCCCGCTTTTCCTTCAAGGCATTTGACTGCCACAATATTCCATCCAAGCTTGGCACCTTTGATCTGGTGATCGCCAACCATGTGCTTTTCTACTGTGAGGATGTGGGAAAAGTGTGCCAAGGCGTCAGCAAAATCCTAAATCCAGGGGGAAGGTTCCTTTGCAGCACCTACGGCTCCGGCCACATGCGGGAAGTCAGCCTGCTGGTCCAGTCCTTTGACGAGCGCATTGTCCTTTCCGCGGACAGCTTGTACGAGCGCTTCGGCCGGGAAAACGGCGCAGATATCCTTTCCCCGTATTTCGGAAAAATCACCTGGCAGTCCTATGAGGATGAGCTGATCGTCACAGATGCGGAGCCTTTGATTTCCTATATTCTGTCCTGCCACGGCAACCAGAACCAGTATCTGCCCGACCGCTACAAGGATTTTCGCGCCCATGTGAAGAAAAAAACCGAGCATGGCTTCCACATTACCAAAGACGCAGGGGTGTTTCTTTGTGAAAAAGTAACAAATTTGAAATAATTGTAAAAAATCCCTTGAAGGTAACGTAAGGTCACCTTTTATAATGTAGTTACACAGCAAGGGTCAGGATCTGCGTAAATTTTGTCCTGACTGTAGAAATCATGCAAAGGAGAATGTTTTATGAAGGGAATTATTTTAGCCGGAGGATCCGGTACCAGACTTTACCCGTTAACCATGGTTACTTCCAAGCAGCTTCTTCCAATTTATGATAAACCAATGATCTACTATCCAATGTCCGTTCTCATGAACGCAGGGATCCGTGACATCCTGATCATTTCCACACCGCAGGATACCCCTCGTTTTGAGGAGCTTCTTGGCGATGGTCACCAGTTCGGCGTTCATCTTACCTATGCGGTACAGCCAAGCCCGGACGGACTTGCACAGGCATTTATCATCGGCGAAGATTTCATCGGGGATGACTCTGTTGCCATGGTTCTTGGCGACAATATTTTCGCAGGACACGGCCTGAAAAAACGTCTGAAAGCAGCGGTTGAGAATGCAAGCACAGGCAGAGGCGCTACTGTATTTGGCTACTATGTAGACGATCCGGAGCGTTTCGGTATTGTGGAATTCGACCAGAACGGCAAGGCCGTTTCCATTGAAGAGAAACCGGCTCATCCGAAGAGCAACTACTGCGTAACCGGACTTTACTTCTACGACAACAAGGTAGTCGAATATGCAAAGAACTTAAAGCCAAGCGCAAGAGGCGAGCTTGAGATCACAGACCTGAACCGCATTTACCTGGAAAAAGGCCAGTTAAATGTAGAACTTCTTGGTCAGGGCTTCACCTGGCTGGATACTGGTACACACGAGAGCCTTGTGGACGCTACCAACTTTGTAAAAACCGTAGAGACTCACCAGCATCGTAAAATCGCATGCCTGGAGGAAATCGCTTACTTAAACGGATGGATTTCCAAAGAAGAGGTTATGGAAGTTTACAATATTCTCAAGAAAAACCAGTACGGCCAGTACTTAAAGGACGTTCTTGACGGCAAATACATGGATGTACTTCACTAAGCACCTCAAATTAGGGGCAAAATATCTTTTGCTCCTAACTTTATAATGACACGAAAAGGAGAATTCACAATGAACATTATCGTTACCGGCGGCGCCGGATTCATCGGAAGCAACTTTATTTTCCACATGTTAAAAAAATACCCGGACTACCGCATCATCTGCCTGGACTGCCTGACCTATGCAGGCAACCTTTCCACTTTAGCTCCGGTTATGGACAACCCCAATTTCCGTTTTGTAAAAGAGAGCATCACAGACCGTGAGGCCGTTTACAAGCTTTTTGAGGAAGAGCATCCGGATATGGTTGTAAACTTCGCAGCAGAAAGCCATGTTGACCGTTCCATCGAGAACCCGGAAGTTTTCCTGAACACCAACATCATCGGTACTGCAGTGCTTATGGATGCATGCCGCAAATACGGCATCAAACGTTATCATCAGGTTTCCACAGATGAGGTTTACGGTGACCTGCCTCTTGACAGACCGGACCTGTTCTTCACAGAGGAGACCCCGATCCATACAAGCAGCCCGTACAGCTCCTCCAAGGCATCCGCTGACCTTCTGGTACTTGCTTATCACAGAACCTATGGCCTGCCGGTTTCCATCAGCCGCTGCTCCAACAACTACGGACCATATCATTTCCCGGAAAAACTGATTCCGCTTATGATCGCAAACGCATTAAATGACAAGCCTCTTCCAGTTTACGGAAAAGGTGAGAATGTCCGCGACTGGCTGTATGTTGAGGACCACTGCCGTGCCATCGACCTGATCATCCACAAGGGCCGTGTCGGTGAGGTTTACAACGTAGGCGGACACAACGAGATGAAAAACATCGACATTGTCAAGATCATCTGCAAGGAGCTTGGCAAACCGGAAAGCCTGATCACTTACGTAACAGACCGTAAAGGACATGACATGCGCTACGCCATCGACCCGACCAAGATCCACAACGAGCTTGGCTGGCTGCCGGAGACTAAATTCGCTGACGGCATCAAAAAGACCATCCAGTGGTATCTGGACAACAAGGAGTGGTGGGAGACCATTATTTCCGGCGAATATCAGAATTACTACGAAAAAATGTACGGCAACCGCTAAGGAGGGCTGACAGATATGAAACTGTTTGTAACAGGTGTGGCAGGTCAGCTTGGCCACGATGTAATGAACGAGCTTGATAAGCGCGGATACGAAGGGGTAGGCTCTGACCTTGCCCCCCAGTACAGCGGAATCCAGGATGGATCTGCTGTTACCAGAATGCCTTACGTTTCCGTGGATATTACAGATGCAGCTGCTGTAGAAAAAGCCATCACAGAGGCTGGCGTGGACGGCGTGGTCCACTGCGCGGCATGGACAGCTGTAGATGCAGCTGAGGATGAGGACAAGCAGGAAATCGTCCGCCGCGTCAACGTTCTTGGCACAGAGAACATTGCAAAGGTCTGCAAAAAGCTTGGCATCAAAATGATGTATCTTTCCACAGACTATGTGTTTGACGGTCAGGGCACCACTCCGTGGGAGCCGGACTGCAAGGCATACAAGCCGCTGAACGTTTATGGCCAGACTAAGCTGGACGGCGAGCTTGCCGTTTATCACAATGTTGACAAATTCTTCATCATCCGTATTGCATGGGTATTCGGCAAAAACGGCAAAAACTTTATCAAAACCATGTTAAACGTGGCAAAAACTCACGATACCTTAAAGGTTGTCAACGACCAGATCGGTACCCCTACTTATACCTATGATCTCGCCCGTCTCATGGTGGACATAATCCAGACAGACAAATACGGCTATTATCACGCAACTAACGAGGGCGGTTACATCAGCTGGTATGATTTCACAAAAGAAATCTTCCGTCAGGCTGTAGAGCTTGGACATACAGAGTATGCAGAAGACAAAGTTACAGTTCTTCCGGTAACCACTGCAGAGTACGGCATTTCCAAGGCTGCACGCCCATTTAACAGCCGCCTGGATAAGAAAAAGCTGGTGGAAAACGGATTCACTCCTCTTCCCACCTGGCAGGATGCACTTTCCCGATATCTGAAAGAGATTGAGTTCTAAAGCACAGCGGAGCCGCGACAGTTCACACTTGCTTGATATACGAAATTCAACATAATAAAGAAAGCAGCCAGTTCTTTCAGGTTCTGAACACAGAACTTATATATTAAAAGAATTGGCTGCTTTTTTATCTGCATTTTCGCCAGCATCAGAAGCTGCGAAACCGCCTTTTATTTTCTTGTTTTTCTCTGGTACGGACTGGCGCTGTTTTTCTTCTTTTTCTTTTTGTTTTCGCCGTAGTAGTCCTCTAAGTACTCTTCAATTACCTCGTCCTCATCCACCGAATATTCATCCAGAATCTCTTCCATAGCATCCGGGTCATCCTCCGGAAGCTCATCATTTTCCAGATCAAAACCGTTCACTCCATAGTCCAGATCATCCTCCTGGTCATATTCCTCGTAGGTGTCCCGGCGCTTTCTTCCTGACTGGCGAACTTTCCTTGGTGCTTCGTCCTCTTCCTGGAAATCGGTGTCCGGTTCTTCTTCGTATACTGCAGGTCTTCTCTTTTGGAAAGTTCTTCTGGAATTCTCAGCTTCTCCCTCGTCCTCATCCTCGTATTTCAGCCTGTTGATTGCAAACTGAATCAGCATTCCCACCAGGGCAAAGCCGATGGAAAAGATGATTCCAAAAGGAATTTCCTCCATATTTGTCAGCTTGGCAGTGGCAAAGCCGCTTAGAATTCCTCCAAGAATACTGGTTCCCACAATGATCACTTCCCGCTCATAGCGAAGGGCAAGGAAGCCAAGTCCTACACCAGTCAGCAGGCACAGGAAAAAGGTAAAGGATGTGGTGGGATGAATCAGGTAAATGGTCACCGTCAGCCCAATTCCGGCTCCGATGATAAAAATACCAGCCTTAAAGATGGCAAAGGATATTACCGCAAGAATCACTCCCACGATCAGCATGACCACCACATAGATGGTTTTGTCGCTGACTCCCGCCTCATATACGCCAAAGAAGCCAGCCCCGGCGCCCATCAGAAAGCCAAAGATCATCATCCAGAACCGAAGAAGCCGGTAGCCCAGAATACAGTTGACCAGACCAAATACAAGCACGATTCCAAAGAACGCCATTGCCAGCGTCCCGGCTGCCTGCATGTCATGGATTCTGGCGGCAATATTTAAAACATTTTTCAGAATATCTGTCATAAGTAACGCCTCCTCCCACAATTGATTCTATGGTGTTAGGAGCAAAAGGTCTTTTGCTCCTAACTTGATATCCACGAATTGCTCCGCTGCAAAGCAGCTTCCGCAATCCTCATTATATACTATTTTTTTCAAAACACTGTAATCAGAACATATAATAAATGGTTTTCATATTTTCCAGAATGCCGTAGTGGTATTCCACCTGATTCATTCCATACAGGGTCATGTAATATCTGGCAGCTTCCTGAATGGCGTCCCCGTTGATCCACTCTGCCTTGGCTGCATCAAAGGCTTCCTGGGTGGAAAACTTAAACCTCACTACCGCTGCCCCGTTGTTCAGCCGCATCTGACAGTACGCCAGGATCTCCTGATAATCATAGGTGTCAAAGCACCCCTGGTTCAGCACATAGAAATTCTTAGCAGTAGCCGTACATTCCGGTAAAGTAAATTCACTGGACGGCGTGTAAGTCATCTCATATTCCTTTGGGAAGGGACACAGATAATCATACAGGATCGTCTTGTGTTCTGCAAGCTGAACCGCATCTCCTTCCAGAAATTCCGGCTGATCCCCGTTGGTGGCATCAAAATAATAGTAATCCCCATCCAGCAAGATGATGTTCCAGGCATGCCCCTCTGTGCTTCCCGCCGTGCTGCCCTCCACATAGATGCAGGGAACTCCCAAATATTCCAGAAGATACTGGGCAGCGCCTGCGTACCCGGCACACACCGCCTGTTTTTTCCAGAAGATGCCTGCCATGCTCTGGTCATCCTCAGACTCCTGGTACTCTGCGGTATTGATCAGATAGGTATACACTGTTTTGGCTTTTTCGTAGTCATCTGCCCCCTCTGGAAGCAGCGCACTTACCTCCTGACAGGCATTTTCCGCCGCCTTTTGGATTTCTTCGATCTCTTCCTCTGTGTAGCTGTATCCCGGGGAAAAGGTACAGTAATTGCCGTCTGAGAATGTGGTTTTGTAAACCGACTTCCGGTTATGGACCCAGAACAGTTCCGGGTGATCCATAAGAACCGCATGATAGACCCGGTTTACCGTGTCATCTTCATAGACCGTAAGGTAAAATTCCTTCTCCCGGTTCTGGATCCCGGTAAGCATTTCCCGGTATCCCCGCTGCTCCTCCTCTGTCAAAAGCCCGAAATAATATTCCTGGCGGCCGGACTGTTCATCCGTCCCGGCAATCTTCTGCTTTCTTAGCTCCCGCACTTCTTTGGGCTCTCCCGAAAAAATCTCAGGAGCATTTTCAAAAAGCTTTTCTCCCGCCTTTTCCAGAAGGCTTCCAGGCTCATACTGCTGCTGATACACATAAATTCCCACCAGAACCGCCGCTGCAAACAGAATGATAAAAATAAGCTTCCAGGGATTTCTTTTTCGCATTTGGCCTCCTTATCCCAGCTGCCGGATCCGCTCCAGAATGTCTCTGGTATTTTCCCGGAACAAAAGTTCCTTGTTGTAACGGTAATATCTCTCGCAGGAGTACTCCTGAAGGAAGGAAACTGCCGGGCTGCTGGTATTCAGCTCTGTGATAAACACCACCAGCTCCTGTCCTCCTGCAAAAGCGCTTTCCATAAAATCAAAGGCATATTCCAGCTGTCTGGCTGCCTGGTCAAAATCTTCGTCATACTTTTCCTTAGACTCATTAAACCACTGGCGAAGAAAAGCGAAGGCTGCTTCCCCGTCCTGGACATTTTCTTTTTTCAGGTTCATCACGTAGCGCTCCAAAGTGTCCAGCACCTGCTGGTCGTGATGAATGTCTTCCCTGGACAAAAGCCCTGCCTTCTTTCGGGCGGCGGACTCTGCCTGATAACGGTTCTTCACATCCTCAAGATAAACCACAGGCTGCTCCCTCTGGCCTTCCATAAGAGGCTCCTTGCTTTCCTTTAAAATATCAAAAACAGCGGCAAGCACATCTTCTTCCTCGCGGACCATTTCAAACCCCTTGTTCAGCCTGGAAAGAAGAAGCCCGGTGACGCTCAGCTTCTCGTCAAAGGATGCGTGAGCTGCCTTTTTCACCAGAATATCGTCGATGCGGCCATTTAATACCTCATCGATCTGATAATCTGTGCGGTACTTATAAAACAGCTCCAGATAATTGGCAAAATCCCTGGCGATCTGAGGATGCTGGATGTACTGGCCAGCCACCTCCCGATCCACCGTTTTATCCAGCTTCTCGTAGACCTGGATCAGCCTGGAAAGATCCTCCCAGCCTCTTGGTGTGGCGAAATTTTTGCCGTCCACAGTACTTTCCATCTTGTAGAAATTGGCAGGCCTTGTGTTCAGATAGGAAATCACGGCAGGGTGCACACCAGCTGTATAGGCATACTCTCTCCACGCATCAAAATCCGGCTCCACCTGGATCTTTTTCACACGGTCCATGGTCACCACATCAAATTCCCGGACGGATTTGTTGTATTCCGGCGGGTTTCCTGCTGCCACGATCAGCCAGCCCTCCGGGATCTTATGGCTTCCGAAGGTTTTGCACTGGAGAAACTGCAGCATGGCAGGGGCCAGCGTCTCGGAAACGCAGTTGATCTCATCAATAAAAAGGATTCCTTCCCTTAGTCCGGATTCCTGGATTTTTTCATAAATGGAAGCCACGATCTCACTCATGGTATACTCTGTAACCGCCATTTCCCTGCCGTCAAATTCCTTTTTGGAAATAAAGGGCAGGCCGATGGCGCTCTGTCTGGTGTGATGGGTGATGGTGTAGGATACCAGGCCCACCTTGCATTCCCTGGAAATCTGCTCCATGATCTGGGTCTTGCCGATTCCAGGTGCCCCGATGAGAAAAATGGGACGCTGTGCCATCACCGGGATCTCGTACTCCCCGTACTCATTTTTCAGAAGGTAAGCTTCTATTGTATTTCGAATCTCTTCTTTCGCTCGCTTAATATTCATAATCTCTCTCCTCGTATTGCCAAAATCCACATCCACGTCTGGATCATCTTACTTCTCCAGATCCTCACTGTCCAGAATCAGTTTAATAGCCCAGGGCGGCACATCAATGTCCTGGTAATCCTCCTTCATGAAAACGAAAGCCGTCTCGTAAGGAGGCATTTTGGCAGGATAGATTCCATAGCCGTCTGTAAAATAGATCAGTCCCCGAAGCTTTGTAAATTTCTTCGCCCGCATCAGCTGCTCCACATAGGCAAAGGCCGGTCTAAAATCCGTACCCCCTCCCCCTTTCACAGTAAAATGGGACATATATTCCTTTAACTGCATGGCATTCTCAATGACCACATCGGACTGGATCTTCTCATCGCACTGGAGAATATGCACATGGATCCGCCTGAAATAGCTCTCCGATTCACTGAGCACGCTGTAGGTCTCCTCCAGAAACTTCTGTACCAGTTCACCCTTACAGGACATGGAAGTGTCGATGACGATGACGAAATCCTCCACCTTCCGTTCTTCCTTGGTCTCCAACGGCTCGATCAGGGGCATGTTGCCATACAGATTCATTCCATAATTGTAAAATATATAATCGAAAGTGTCCATATCCACTTTCATTTCTTCTTTCAAAACAGAGAACTTCCGCAGAAATTCCCTGTAATCATAGCGGTTCCGGTTCTGCGCCCGAAGCTGGTCCGCAAGGGTCTCCCCGCCCTGTCCAGCTTCTTTGGAAAAGGTCTCCATCTCGGTCTGCATGCGATTCCTGATGTCATCCCAGTTCTTTTTCCTCTGGGACATCTGAGGGCTGTTTGGATGGTTCTCGTACCATTTACTATGGTCATCCTGGGAAAATTCCCTTCGCAGCTCCTGCATTTTGTTCTCCGGCAGATGCAGGGTCTGAAGCCGTCTGTAAATCCGCTGAGCGGTAGGCACTTTGCCCTCTTCTAAGATCAGGGAAAGTGCCTGGCGCTTCACCATGGAGGCTGGCTGATGGACGCATTTCAGATAAAGGCCGTCAATCATGTTCTCCACCGCAATGTCGCAGGCAAGATTCCAGTACTGGACATCCACTGCCGGATTCCCCTCACTGTCCCGCTCTGGAAACACATGGAGAAAAATACAGTGCAGCAGGCTGTGCAGATAAACACGGTTCACCTTCTCCGTCCCTTTTTTGAACAGCTCCATCAATTCTTCCGGCTGATAATACAGCACGTTTCCATCCGTTCCCACAGGATGTATGCCCATCTCCCCTACAAAAGGAAGGGCCGCCAGCGCACTGTCCAGAAACCGCATGTTCAGATACAGCTGGTTCCTTGCTCCGGTCAGGATATCCTGGCAAATGGCCTCTGCCGCAAGGGCCCGCTGCTGGGCATCGTGAATGGGATTTACCTTAAATGTTCCTGAATCACTCATAAGTCAAAGCTTCTCCTTCTGGATGGAAAATGGACTCTCTGGTATTCCATCAGCATACTGAGGATTTCTGAGGCGTGGGAAGCATTTGCCTGATCCATAAGACCGGCAAACAGCTCTCTTTGGTCCGGCGTTAAAGGGTAAGTATGAAGAAGCCATTCCAGCTCTTTGCCCCGCTTCTGCCGGATAAACGCTGAAGCGATCTGTGCCATATGCTCCTGCAGATACTGTTCATACTGGGCTTTGGCCTTGGCGGTAAGCCCTACTGGCCAGTACAGCCTTCCGTACACCATTTCCCGGAGAAAATCCGGAGATTCCTGGGCCCTGGCAAGCTCAAAGCGCTTGTCGTATTCCAGGAAGTGGAACACTTTTCCCTGAAAACAGTTCCGGTAATAAAGGCCGCTTCCGTGTACCTCAGTCATTAAAATCCTGGCGGGGGTATTCTCCACGCCCTCCTCGTAATATTCCGGGAACCAGAGCATGGCCTCCACCTCCCCGTAAAGGTGCACCTGCAGTTCTTCTCCCACCTCGGAAAGAATCTCCTTCAGACCGGATTCCTGGCTGTTCATCTGCACTTCCATCCTGCGGATCTTGTGACAGCCTGTGAAGGCTCCGCTTCCAAGATCTGTGAAATCACTGGAAAACCACAGTTCTTCCAGCTCCCGGCAATTGTAAAAGCCGTATCTGCCGATCTTCCATACGCCGGAAGGAATGCGGATCACCTGGCAGCTTTTGCCGGAAAACAGATATTCCGCCAGCTCGGTAACCGGAACTCCATCAATTTCACCGGGAATTTCCACGATCTGCGGATTCCCGTCTATTTCCATGACCACAGCGTGATCCCCCTGAATATCAAAGGTAAATCCGCTGTCTGTATGCTTTTTCATGTTGGATAAGCTCCTTTAATATGGTAATGTAAAAAAGACGTAACTGTTCAGTACCTTCACAGTTACACGCTTCGCGATGCACAGAAAGCATGCTTTGCATGATTTCGCGCCGCAATTCTCGGGTTTTCTGTGAACTACGTTCACAAAAAACACCTCGCGGAATGCTACCTTCTGAATAGTTACAAAAATACTTGCTATTTTTTCTCATTAAGATTAAACTCTATAACATGATGTTAGGGTCAAAAGGTCTTTTGCCCCTAACTTGATATCCACGAATTGCTCCGCTGCAAAGCAGCTCCCGCAATTCTCATCATAACATATAACGATTTCAGTGAATCAAAAAACGTCACTTCGGAGGAATTTTTCATGAGTACCAAAATCCCTATTGAAACTTCAGCCAGGCATATCCATGTCTCCCAGGAGGATTTCCGTTTCCTTTTCGGGGAGGATGCCCAGCTTCATTATACGAAGGAACTAAGCCAGCCCGGACAATACCTCTGCCAGGAACGCCTTACCGTAAAAGGTCCCAAAGGCGAATACCAGAATATGGCTCTTCTTGGTCCTTTCCGTAAAGAGACCCAGGTGGAGCTTTCCCTTACCGATACCCGGAAGATCGGGCTTCCCGGCGTGATCCGCCAGTCTGGCGACACTACTGGCTCCCCAGGCTGCACTCTGATCGGCCCCAAGGGTGAACTGACCATCGACCACGGCGTGATCGTTGCCAAGCGGCACATCCACATGACCCCGGCCGATGCCGTCACTCTTAAGGTAAAAGACAATGACGAGGTCTTCGTCCTTACCAAAAGCTACGGCCGCGCCTTGATCTATGCAGATGTGGTAGTCCGTGTGGACTGGAGCTACCGCCTTGCCATGCATGTGGATACCGACGAGGCAAATGCTTTCTCCAACCAGACGGAGCCTTACGGCGTGATTGTAAAGTTCTTCGACGGTAATTATAATACGGACAAATGGATCGAGGATGTATTATCCGGTATCAACCGATAAGGGAACCTCCCCGATTGCTATTGTTCTTTGCCTGCACAGTAACTTTTCAAACGCACATTCCTACGATAGCAAAAGTGCTTCCTGCCCGCCATCGGGTATGGAAGCACTTTTTTCATCACTGAACAATTGTCGCTAAAAGCATCTCCTGGAGACGGTTGGCAACCATAATGCCTGTAAAGTCTCCCTCCTGCAGCATCTCCGCTGATACGCTGCCATCGGAGCCGACACTCTGGACTTCCATCTCTGCCGCATCTCCATATGTCACCTGATTGAATACGCTTACCTGCTTGCCGGCGTCAAACAGCTCCTGAAGGCTGTTGGCCACATACAGACTGCTAGGTGAAATCGTTCCGTTTCCGGAAGGATCTATGGTAACGGTATCCAGGTCTCCTGTATTGGACAGATTTGCGTTGATCAGACTCTGAAGGTTATTGGATACGTCAATTCCTGTAATATACTGTGCACTGGTGATTGCCTGGCCGCTCTTTCTCATCTCCTCTACCTGCTGTGCATTCGGATAGAAGGAGGGCTGACGAATATAACGGAAGCTTGCACTGTATGCCTCTCCTACAGTAACGCCATTCTTACCGGAAGAACAGTGGACTACGATCCAGTCTCCCGCATCTGTCTTGCCGCAGATAATACCCACGTGGTTGGAGCTGCCGGCTTCCGGACCTCTCTGGAAAACCAGGTCTCCAGGCTGGGCGTCTGCCTCGCTTACCACATTGGCTCTCTCCCACTGGTCTGAGGTTCCGTTTCCCACCGCTGCGATCATGGCCTGGTCCCTGTAACCGTTGATCACAGACCAGGTAACAAAGCCGCTGCAGTCAAGTCCGTAGGCACGAAGAGATCCGGTACTCTGACTTCCCTCTGCAGTCACCTGCTCCACACTTCCCCAGTATGGGTCCATGCCGATGGTGGTGGATTTGCCGCCCCAGAAATAGCCAACCTTGCCCACCAGGGAATAGGCAGCTGTGATTACATTCACACGCTCCTCTGAAACGTCATCTCCCACGCTCTGTCTTACAAACCCCCTGGCAGCTGTGACAGTGGCGCAAAGAAGCTTGCAGTCTGTCTCCAGGTACTTCTTGAGCACACCTCGCTCTTCCTTGGGAATCTTGTTCTTCTTGATGTAATCATTAATATGGTAGCAGCCATATGTAACCCTACGGGAATCATTCTCATCCCGCACAACCGGATTCATCTCTTCAAAAATCCGGGCAAGAGCTTCCTTACAAGACCCATCCAGTGTGTAGGAGGTAACGCCCTGAAGGCTCTGCTCATAGATATACACGGCAAGAATGTCCTGCCAGTTGCGTACCAGAAGAGAATCTGCGGAGGTGGTCACACCCCCTGTGGTATCGGATACATCTGTAAGCAGTTTCTTCACCTTGTATTCAGACTCGATCTGATCCATGATATCTGCAAAATCATCGGAAAAGGTCAGCTGATAATTATCCTTAAGACTGTTCAGATAAAACTCCTTGCCGGCATGAAGATTGGTGGCATAATAAACAGGGGTTCCCTGGATTGCCTGGACATCTTCCGGAGTCACGGTAGGCGTAGGTGTGGGCGTAAGATTGATGGTCGCCTCCATCTCGGTCAGCAGCTGGTAATTGGTAACCGCTGCCTTCTCCTGATCTGTAAAGCTGTCGTAGGTCGCCCGAAGCTGCTTTACCTCTTCGATCTTCCCTTCGCTGAGTTCTTCCTGGAAGGTCTTATCAATGGATTCGATAAGGGCCTTTACTTTCTTCTGGCTCTCCTCAGATAATTCCGGGAGAATGGTGGGGGTTACACTGGGTTCCGGGGTCACGCTTGGTTCTGGTGTTATGCTAGGTTCCGGAGTAACCGTAGGTGTCACATCCGGGTCTTCCCCGGGTTCCGGCGTCACGGTAGGTGTTATATCCGGAGTCTCGCTGGGCTCTGGTGTCACGGTAGGCGTCACATCCGGCTCCTCCCCCGGCTCTGGTGTCACGGTAGGCGTCACATCCGGGGTCTCCCCTGGCTCTGGTGTCACGGTTGGTGTGTCATCCGGGGTCTCACTGGGCTCTGCTGATTCAGAAGGCTGCGGCGTCTGAGTAGGATCTGCCGGTACCTGGGCAGATGCTTCTGCTGCTTCTGCGGGCTGCGCTGCAGGCATCTGAGTAGGTGCCGCTGTAGGAGTCTGGGTAGGTGCTGCTGTCGGCACCTGTGTAGGCACCGTAGCCTTAGCTGCAGCTGTTTCCTGTGCTGTCTCATCTGATTGTATCGCTGCTTCTGTTACTGACAAGGATGTCCCGTCTGCTGCCAGGACACCAGCCGGACCTGCCAGAGACAGGGCTGCTGCCATGGTGACACATAAACATTTTGTCAGGTATTTATTCTTCATATTTAAAAGATGCTCCCTTCTATCTATGAACATCCCTTTACTCCCCTAATATAAAGGTATGCATTTTTACTGCAAAAACAGTTCGTCTTAAATATTAACACGAATTATTGTAGCATACTAGCCCTTCTAAATCAACCGTCCTCAAAATATCCGGCTGGATTTTCGTAAATTTTCATTTTTTGTTCACAGAATAAGGACAGAGCAAAAAGGTATTTCCCCCATCCCTTCTTTCCATAGAACAGACCTGTACGCAGGCAAAAAGAGCCGTCAGGATCGGTCTTCCGCAGAACAGATTCTGTGGATTCCCGGTACCTGACGGCTCAAAATGACTTCGATGCGATCAGCACGCAACCGGAAACAGAATATTCTCGCTGCCCAGCCGGACTGCTGCCAGCTGCAGGATTCCATGAATAACCTGTGAACAGATTCTGAGAATATACTGAATATCTTCTACAATATTTCTTTCCTTGAGAAGATACCCTTCATGCGCTTTCTTAATGTATGCCACAAGCTCCTGGAAACTTCCGAAGTAAACCGGAATGATGGTCAGCTGTGCTGCCGCTCCGCTGTTTATGTAGCGCTTCAGATAGTTCTTAAGGTGCTTCTCGTATTTATTATGTTCATACAGATTGCCAGTGAAGTTCTTATTATGGGGAAAAGTGAAATAATCCGCCATATAATGCATGACTTCTCCGGCTCTGCGCCAGTAAACGCGTTCCTTGCACTCCTGGGGACTACTGTTGACAAGAGCCTCCATCTTCCTCTGCACCTCATCAAAGGTACCGAAATACTCATGCTTCTTCGTCAGAAAAGACGGCTTGATGTCTGGAAGGATACTTCCCAGGCAGAACGCCTTTCTGTGGGACTGCAGGCTCTTTGTAGCAGGCATCTGGTCTGCCAGATATCTAGCTACCAGTATATGGGATTTCTTACGCAATCGTTTCCTCTTCTTTCCTGTTCTTATCCATTGTACCAGATAAGAATCATCAAACTGTAAAAAGCGTTTGTATGTGCTTTTTCGGTTAACGTCATCAATATCTAATATAGCAGAAACTTATGTAAATTTCAAAATAAATTTTCATGATTTTCTGTGAATTTTTTTCCTTCTGCACGAACAGGTTGCACAAGAATTAGTCTTGGCTTACCACCTGAACGATAACCGGAATTTTGCAGCTGCAACCTGCTCTTGTTTTTTCATGTCATATATTGTATGATTAGAAAGAATGATGCCAGGCGGCAGACACTTCTGGCATCCTACTATAATGAGTTTCATAAAGGAGGAATTTTATGTCAGGCCATAAACCGCATACGAACAAGGGGCTGGCAGTTGCAGCTGTTCTTATGTGTCTTGGCTGCGGAATTGCCTTTACACAGTCTTCCGCAGCGCCCTCTCCCATTGAGGACACCAAGGCGCCGGATATGTTCGTAGCAGGGAATGCGGATGATTCCGCACTCCAGTCTGGTGGCGGGACAGCTTTGGATACCGATCATACAGAAGGGGAACAGCAGACAGAAGAGCCATCTTCGGCACCTGCCGATACCCCCACCCCGGAGCCATCTCCTACAGAACAGCCGGAAGCCGTGATCACAGCTTCACCGGAAGCTTCTGAAGGAACCTGGACCCCAGTTGGAAGCAGCTGGTACTTCATGGTAAACGGCGCAGGATACACCGGATGGCTGACCGATACCGACAGCCGCCGCTATTATTTTGACGCAAACGGCGTGATGCAGACCGGATGGCTGGAGCTGGATGACAGCCGCTACTATCTGAACGCCGACGGAGTTCTGCAGACAGGTGATGTCACCATAGACGGACAGGTTTATCATTTTGATGCCAACGGGGTACAGCAGGGTGATCCTACAGACGGCAGTTCTGATACCGGACTGGTATTTTATATGAACACAGCTTCCGGGGAACAGGCTTCTTCCGCAGAAGGCACCGCAGATCCTATAGCTTCTGCAGCAGGTGATTCCTCATCTGCAGCGGAAGCTTCTGTTTCATCTGAAGGGGACGGTGAGCAGCCGCCAGAACCAACACCTACGCCAGAACCAAAGGGAATGATCGCCCTTACCTTTGACGACGGGCCAAGTGATTTCACCGACCGTCTGCTTGACTGTCTGGAAGCCAATAATGCAAGGGCTACTTTTTTCCTGGTAGGCCAGGAGATCGAATACTTCCAGGAGCCTCTGTCCAGAATGGAGGAACTTGGCTGTGAGATTGGCAACCATTCCTTTGATCACGCAGATCTTGCCACCCTTTCCGCAGAGGACGTGACCAGCCAGCTTTCCCGCACAGATGAAGAGATTCAGAATCTGGTGGGACATAGCGCTACTGTGGTGCGCCCGCCCTATGGTTCTTTTAATGATACTGTAGCAGGGATTGCTGCAAGACCTCTGATCATGTGGTCTGTGGATACCCTGGACTGGGAGACGCAGAATGCGGATTCTACTGTCCAGAATGTGATGGATAATGCCCAGGATGGCGCGATCATCCTGATGCACGATATTTTTAAGGAATCTGTAGATGCTGCGGAGGTCTTTATTCCACAGCTGATCCAGGAGGGATATCAGCTGGTTACAGTCAGTGAGCTGGCTGCGGCCAAGGGTATCACACTGGAAGCCGGAACTTCCTATGGAGCTTTCTGATTTTTAACCTGTTTAAAATACTTCAGGAAAAAACCTGTTTCTCTGCAAAAAAAGAACTGCCCCAAATATACGGCAGTTCTTTTTATTTTGCATTATTCAGTTTTCTCTTGGAGAAGGCTGTTGTGAACGTAAGCTTCTGTACCATCGTAATCGATCTGTACCCACTCACCGTCCTCGCCTTTCTTCTCAACCTCAGTACCGGCGGATAAACCTCCCAGTATCTCCGCATCACTGCTGGCTGCTGCACGGACATTACAATCCTCTGTAACTACCAGAATCGTTCCCTCTGCTGTGTCCTCAGATCCGGTGTCATCTTCACCAAGTCCTTCAAGGAATGTGGTAAGTGCCGGGTCGGAAGCCTGTGCATCGTCATACAGCTTCTTCACCTTGTCCTTCAATTCCTTGACATCATCATCCTGTCGCAGAGAAACTTCATATTTCGTTATTTCGTCGCTGTCATCATGAACAGCGCCATCAATCTTCCAATTCCCGTCTGTGTCCTTCACTACGTAGAACTCAGCAAGCGCAGGTACCTTTGTATCAATCCCCTGACAGATGTAGTAAA
>ENA-UONZ01001084-UONZ01001084.1-human-gut-metagenome-genome-assembly--contig:-C93old-NODE-1084-length-34417-cov-9.070077_pt1 | contig 34417 bp, 26 predicted proteins | sample MGYA00242468_ERZ724015 | MGnify/ENA metagenome assembly ERZ724015
TCATGATTTCGAATATATCCCCAATCGGAGCAGTTGGTCGGAGTAATCCATTTTACGCCGTCTCCTTTTGAGTCGGAAATAATACGAATTTTAGGGGTACTTCCGCTTTTTAACTTATTTGCATCGATATGGAAAACGCCATATTTGTAATTGTTGACCAAGTGAGTAATTCGCTGAAATGTATCTGAATATGTTCCTGTATCAAGTCGTTTTCCGACAACGATTTTGCTATATGTCGCATGTGAAAATTTGTACATTGTATTGCATTGTTGGTTCTTTAATATTTCTGTTTCTATCAAATGATTAATCGCAGCATATTTATTTTTGAGTTCTATTTCAATATCGATGACTTTCTTTGTGATAATCGATACATATTCGACTATTGCCTCTGCATTATTCGTAGGGAAAGGAATTAAGCAGTTCAAAAATTTGGTCCCTGCATGCCTTAATGTGGCTCCCCGTGGAACCATGCGATTGAGCTGCTCTCGGAAGTAGCTATGTTTTATACAAGCGAGAATATAGTATTTGTTGCATTCATATAAAGGAAGTTTGTATAACGCTCCAGATAACATGTAATTGGGATAATCCTTGTCCAATATGATAGTTTCACCGATGTTGCCGTCTTTTGACAAGATTATATCGCCAGCTCTTAAATTGTGCTCGATGAATGCTTGAGGCATGATGGACTCAGTGCTTTCGGGATTGAGAATAGGTAGAAAACTATAATCTTGAAGGGCTTTCGTTTTTATAAAAAAGACGTTTGAACCGTTGACATAGTTTATTGAACCTACCTCTTTCCCTAAGTCTTGCCTATTCAGCTTTCTGCACAATAGACTTCCGAGAGTAACGAGATTTTCATTTGCAGCATCTACTTGTTTGTGCAATGATGAAGACAGTAGAAAACCATTACTTTTAATAGATTTGAACGATGTTATTATGGACTTCATACTTATAGAAAAATTTTTTGTAAGGTTTCTTCTTGCTTCAGACACCATTCTTTGAATTCGATTATAGTATCTGAGAAGTCCTCTAATAAAAGCGGTGTGCTTTCACTGTCTGTCAATGTAGCAAAAGTTACGGGGTCTCTTTTGTATATAGGCTCGAATCTCTTGACTCGATCATCTGTACATACTTTATAACCCACATTCTCAATACTTCGCATATACACTTGGTAGTCGTCTTGCTGCAACTTGGCCAATTCTTTTTCCGTAGGTTTATAAGCTATTATGACCGTTGTGTTAACACCTGTTTCTGCAAACACATTAGCTGGCATGTCGAAACACGCGACTATACGCATTTTTGATAGCAACCATTCTCTTGCTTTTTCGAACTCGGCAATTGACGCTATGGAGTTTGATAGGACGATTCCCATTCTGCCATTTTCTCCCAATATGCGATAAGCGTTCTCAAGGAATATCAGACCTAAATCGATTCCGTTTCCACTTCTTGCGATATTCCACAATTCATACATTTCTGCGACTTCTTTATCGTAGTCGTTTGTAGGGATGTATTTTCGGCCATTACCAAACGGAGGATTGGTAAGAACGATATTGAATTTCTTCAATTTCGTTTCATCTCTCCAATTGTTCTCCCAGTTACCATTCTTGTGTAATTTCGGATTTAGCTGGACCAGATTGTCTCGTTCGTCGAATTTCCACAAAATAGAGCCTTTATCGGGTTTATATCTAAGGATCGAGTTCCCATCGCCGTTAAGTAACATATTCAACTGAGCGAGCATAATCATTTGTTCGTCATTGTCTATGCCATAAAAATTTTTATCTTCCAATGTTTGCTTGGAATTGACAAATGATACAGATAGAAAGTCGGCAATACCGGCTGTAGGGTCGATTATCTTTTCTCCGATTTTGGGATTGACGATGTGAACGAGAAAATCGATCAAAGGTATTGGCGTTACAAATTGACCTTTATCCGCTTTAGAGAATTCGCTCGCGAATCTATAGAATACGATTTGGTATAAATCCGTTTTCTGAGATAGTACAAAACTGTAGTCTTGGAATTGTTCTACAATTTCAGATATGACACGGATATGTTCAGTCTTTTTCCAATTAATAGTATTGTTGTCAGTATAATCGACAATAAAGGTATATTCTTGTGATGCCTCATTATACAATGCTCTCATTCTATCGACAAACGATGTTACATTCTCATCGGATAAGTCGATATAATTTTTCTCTCGCGGAGTGACATAAAATTTTAGATCTATGGCATTCCGTTCCTCTTCCGTTTTGTAGACCTCTAAGTACCGTTTTAACTTTTGACTCCTTTTCTCGTCAAAAATTTTAAGCGCAAGAATTTGAATCAACATTTCATAACCACGCTGGTTCTTGAGGCTTACCTTATCCATTGTACGGATTATAGCGGCAATTCCCTCTGATAATTGCAAACTATATGCCCCTGTAATTATATCCAGTTCATCCACAGTTCTTTTGCTCCTGTCTATAACCGGGTTAAAAACTCTCTGTACTAATTGACTAAAGGGCGGAATTTTGTAATACGAGTCGGGTAGATGCAAATTGAGCTCCTTTGTTGTGCTTTGTTCGCGTTTTAAATTGAAGCCATCGTCGAATCGTACGTAATAATTGTCTTGTTTCTTAAACAGATATAATCGTTCTGTATCGTACATTATACCTAAGCAAAAACTATTTTCGCACTCTTTCAATGCGGGTTTTAGTTGTTGATTCCATATAGCCTCGATATTTTTACAGTTTTCTTTCTTAAACTCAATTACGGCAATTAAGTGCTTTCTTAACCAATCCAATGCAGATTGGTCTTTTGTTAAGTGAAAACGCTTGTAATACAAAAACCAATCTTTATTGTCGAAGATTGCTCCGTCAAACCTGATTGGCGCTGAAGATACATTGCCTTTGGGAAAATGTACCTCGGCTCCAATATAATCTTTTGCATATAATCCTGAAGATACTAATGCGTAGAAAAATTGCCATTTGTAGTACTCTTCATTCGGTCCGCCTTTCTTATTCCTGATACTATGAAATGTATTCATGGAAAGGTGTACGGGTATGAATGCCTTGAATGTAGAAACACTTGCATATTCTGAATTATATTTGTCTTTTAAACGGCTGAACGAGGTCATAATTAATGTTTCATGTTTAACTTCTTTACAAAGTTACACAAAAATTCCATTTTCGTCCACGAAAGTCTGAGTTTTTGGGGCAAGGACCAAAAATCATTTGATATGAGCTACGGTAATCGTTTCTGAATAATCAATTATTAATCCGTATGATTACAAGTTAATCCTATTATTCTGATTAACAGTGAGATATGTATGTGTATTGGCGAAAAGAAACCCTCCCCTTTTCGTCGGCGCATTTTCGTATTTTCACGGTGTTGGGAACATTGGAAACGGGAGCGGCGGCCAATAAGTAGCCTGCTGCTGATTTCCATTCTTTTGCATAACCGTTCTCCCGAAATCGCTCGATTCGATACAATCTCTGTTCGGAGTTCATCACTACGTTCCGCTATGGAACGTAGCGGTCGATTTATTACAAATAAAGGTATATGCAATTCGTCTGGGAGAATCGCTCTTTGATCGGAGCCTGATCGGACGCGGCCTGGTCCGTGCGAATATTCTTCGGCCGGACGATGGCCGTTCTGTAAAAAATCATACCTTTGCACAGTTTGTTGCTTAATCTTTTTATCCGATGCCGAACGAAATGGTCGAAACACCCCGATTCATCCCGACCGCCGAGAACACTTATGTGATCTCCTATCCGTCTCACGGTTCCGATTACCCGTACGATTTCGCGGCCATTCTGGCGCAGTCCCGTCGCTGCGAGCGCGAGGGCGATGTCGAGCGGGCGTGCAATCTGCGGTACGACGGGATTAAGAAGCTGATCGATCTGATTCCGGACGAGGACGAAATCTGGCTCGATTGGGAGGATCGGGGCAATCAGGCCGTACTGGAGTTGCTCAAAGGTTCCGCGATAGACCATTTTCTCGTCGGCGATTTCGAGATGGCGGCCGGTCTGTTCGAAATGGAACTCGACATGGATCCGGAGGATCATCTCGAAGCGACCAAACCGTTGGCTTATTGTTATGTGGCTTTGGGCGAATACGAGTCGTTCGACGAGATCGTCGACGATATCAGCGACAAGTATCCCGAGAAGGAGATTCTGAAGCTGTGGAGCGAGTTTCGCCGGACGGGCCGCCTGCCGTCGGGCGAGATGATCCATTTCAGGAAGAGCTTCCCTGTCTTTTATGCCGAGTTCACGTCGGACAAGCACGAAATCACGCCCGACTATCTGGCCGACATCGAGAGCGAGAGACCCTCGCGCGAAGCGCAGGCCCGTGAGCTGTGGCTGCAGACCGAGCACCTTTGGACGCAGTTCCCGGGATTTGTCGAGGCGTTGAAAAAGCAATGATTCCGGTCCGGCCGGTATTCCTTCGAGTGCGATGGCTTATTCTTGGGGCGACGACAGGCGCTATAACAGCTATTCCGGCTATTTCCGCCGTTTGTTCGGCTTTCGCGTGCAGAAGTTGTCCGTACATGCCGGGTTCACTTGTCCCAATCGCGACGGCACGCTCTCCTCGGGCGGTTGCACGTTCTGCGACAACGCGGCTTTCTCTCCTTCCTACTGCACTCCGGACAAGAGCGTCCGCCGACAACTCGAGGAAGGGATCGAGTTCCATCGCCGTCGCTATCGTTCTGCCGAAAGGTATTTGGCCTATTTCCAGTCTTTTTCGAATACGTATGCTCCGCTGGAGAGGCTGAAAGAGGTTTTCTCGCAGGCTTTCGAACTGCCCGAGGTGGCGGGGATCGTCGTCGGAACGCGTCCCGACTGCATCGACGGGCCGAAGCTCGACTATTTCGCCCGGTTGGCCGAAACCCGTTACGTGGCGATCGAGTACGGAATCGAGTCGTGCTACGATGCGACGCTCCGCTCGGTCAATCGCGGACACGATTTCGCCTGCGCCCGCCGGGCCGTCGAGATGACTTCCGAACGCGGAATCCGTACGGGCGCCCATTTCATTCTGGGTCTGCCCGGCGAGACGCCCGCCATGATGGAGGCGTCGGTTGATGCGATCAACTCGCTGGCGCTCGATACGGTCAAGTTTCATCAGTTGCAGCTGTTTCGCGGCACGACGATGGCGGCCCAGTATGCGGCCGACCCGGGGCGTTTCCGCTTTTTCTCGAGGGACGAGTACGTCGATTTCTTTATCGGCCTGCTCGAGCGCTTGCGACCGGATCTGGTCGTCGAGCGGTTCGCCAGCGAGGCGCCGCCGCGCTTTCAAGCCGGTCCTACGTGGGGGCTTGTGCGCAACGAGCAACTCTGGTCGCTGCTCGAACGGAGGCTCGAGCAGCGCGGCACATGGCAGGGACGTTTGTACGTATAGCGGTCCGGAGGTAACGGCGAACGGCGTTGTCCGGGGCTGAACTTTCCTGTTCGGGCTGCGACCGGCGGCGATTCGTCGAAAAAAATGCGGCGGAAATTCGGTTATATAGTATTTTTTGATGACCTTTGTATTGCCATATAGTTTTTTGCAATATGACGATCGTACAATTGGAATATTTGCTGGCGGTAGCCAATTGCGGCAGTTTCTCGCTTGCCTCCGAAAAATGTTTCGTTACCCAGCCCTCGCTGAGCATGCAGATCAAGAATCTGGAGGAGGAGCTCGGCGTGGTACTGCTCGACCGTAGCCGCAAACCCGTCATCGCTACCGATGCGGGCGAGGTCGTGATCCGGCAGGCCCGCGAGGCGATCAAGTCGTTCAAAATGGTGCGCGAGTCGGTGGCCGATCTGCGGGGGGAGGTATCGGGCGTGCTTCGTCTGGGCGTGATTCCGACGATCGCGCCTTACCTGTTGCACCGTTTCGTGCCCGGTTTCGCCCGCGACTACCCGAACGTCGAGTTGCAGATTCGCGAGCTGATGACGGCCGACATCATCCGCGCGCTCGGCCGCGACATGCTCGACGCGGCGATTCTGGCGGGCGGGACCTCGCCCGACGGCATTCAGGAGGAGGAGCTCTTCAACGACCGCTTTTATGCTTACGTGTCGACCGGCCATCCGCTTTTCGAGCGGAGCAACATCCGCATTGAGGATATCGACGTGCGGCGCCTGCTGCTGCTTTCCGAGGGGAACTGTCTGAGGGATCAGGTGCTGGAGCTGTGTCAGGCTCAGAAAGGCGTGCAACGGCAATATTCGTTCGAGAGCGGCTCGCTCGAGACGCTGATACGGATCGTGGACAACTCTTCCAACATGATGACGATCGTCCCCGAAATGGTCGCCGACTTCATCGACGAAAGCCACAAGCCCCAGCTCAAGACGCTGGCCAAAGGCGCTACGTCGCGCAAGATCACGATTGCCGTACGGCGCACCTATGTAAAGCGTTCGCTGGTGGCTGCGCTCAAAGAATCGATTCTGGCCGCATGCCGTCCCGACCGTCATGTTTAGCAGGATATTTGCTGAAACTCCCGCCTCGGGGAGATTCCCGGTTCGCGGTTTCGGTGCCATTGCGTTCCGGAGCGAAAGGCGGGTCCGTATCCTGCCCGGTTTCCTATTTGTCAACTTTTTACTATCTTTACCCACTTGAAACGAAGCGATACGATTTATGAATGAATTGATCGACACGATTGTCAGTGCGATACAGGATAAGAAAGGCAAACGCATCCTGTCGCTCGACCTGAGCGGGTTCGACGGGGCGATATGCTCCGCCTTCGTCGTTTGCAGCGCCGATTCGACGACTCAGGTAGAGGCCATCGCCGGCGGAGTCGAGCAGAAAGTCCTCGAAAAGCTGGGCGAGAAGGTCTGGCGCGTCGAGGGGCTCGGCAACAGCGTCTGGGTGGTGATGGACTACGGCGACGTGATGGTGCATGTCTTCCAGACCGAGACGCGCGACTTCTACAAGCTCGAGCAGCTTTGGGCCGACGCTCCCGTCCGCGAATACGCGGAGGAGCAGTAGAGTTCATACTACGGCCCCGTTCCGTTGCGTTATGAGGTGTGGATGAGTAATTGAAATCAAGAAACAGCCAATGAAGCTAAATACCGGTAACGAAATGCCTCCCCAGTTGGGGGGCAAGCGTCCTAAGTTCAATATTTACTGGGTGTGGGCGGCCGTGGCCGTCGTCATTCTGTCATGGGGGCTGCTCGGCAGCGGCGAAGTGACGCATCCCACCGATTGGGACAGCGTCAAGACGATGATCGAGCAGGGCGACGTGCAGAAGATCGTCGTCGTCAACAAGGAGACCGCCGAGGTTTACCTGAAGCCCGACAAGGTAGCCGAGTACGCGGGGCAGAAGGACTACAAGGGCCTTTCGGCCCAAGGGCCCCAGTTCGCGTTCAATATCGGCTCGCTGGACTATTTCCAGCACAACCTCGAGAATACGCTGAGCGAGCGCGATCTTTCCGTTCCGCTGACGTTCGAGACGCGGCGCAATATGTGGAGCGACGCGTTCACGCTGATTTTCCCGATCCTGATCTTTTTCGCGATCTGGTGGTTCCTGTGGCGCGGCATGTCGCGCGGCGGGGGCGGCGGTTCGGGCAGCGGCATATTCAACGTGGGCAAAGCCAAGGCCCAGATGTTCGACAAGGACTCGAACGTGACGATCACGTTCAAGGACGTGGCCGGACTGGAGGAGGCCAAGGTCGAGATCATGGAGATCGTCGATTTTCTGAAGAATCCCGGCAAGTACCGCGATCTGGGAGGCAAGATTCCTAAGGGCGCGCTGCTGGTGGGCCCTCCGGGAACCGGCAAGACGTTGCTCGCCAAAGCGGTAGCCGGCGAAGCGAATGTGCCTTTCTTCTCGATCAGCGGATCGGACTTCGTCGAAATGTTCGTCGGAGTCGGGGCTTCGCGCGTGCGCGACCTGTTCCGTCAGGCCAAGGAAAAGGCGCCCTGCATCGTTTTCATCGACGAGATCGACGCGATCGGCCGGGCGAGGAGCAAGAACGCCGGATTCTCGTCGAACGACGAGCGCGAGAACACGCTGAACCAGTTGCTGACCGAGATGGACGGCTTCGGCACGAATGCCGGCGTGATCGTGCTGGCCGCGACGAACCGGGCCGACATACTCGACAAGGCGCTGCTGCGCGCCGGGCGCTTCGATCGTCAGATCAACGTCGAGCTGCCCGATCTGAAGGAGCGGCGCGAGATATTCGACGTGCACCTGAAGAATCTGAAGCTCGATCCGAATCTCGATCGCGACTTTTTGGCCAAGCAGACGCCGGGTTTCTCGGGAGCCGATATCGCCAATGTCTGCAACGAGGCGGCCCTGATCGCCGCGCGGGGCAACAAGAGTCAGGTCGAGAAGGACGACTTCCTCAATGCGATCGACCGTATTATCGGTGGTTTGGAGCGTAAGAACAAGATTATTACGCCTCAGGAGAAGAAGACGATTGCCTACCACGAGGCGGGACATGCGACCGTGAGCTGGGTGCTCGAACATGCGAATCCGCTGATCAAGGTAACGATTATTCCGCGAGGGAAGGCGCTCGGCGCGGCATGGTATCTGCCCGAGGAGCGCCAGATCACGACCAAGGAGCAGATGCTCGACGAGATGGCCTCCATTCTGGGCGGCCGTGCATCGGAGCTGATGAATTTCGGCATGGTGTCGACCGGTGCGCTGAACGATCTGGAGCGTGTGACCAAGCAGGCCTATGCGATGGTGGCCTATTACGGCATGAGCGAGCAGCTGGGCAACCGCAGCTTCTACGATTCGACCGGTCAGGCCGACATGGCGCTGACCAAGCCGTACAGCGAGATGACCGCGCAACAGATCGACGACGAAGTGAAAAAGCTGATCGACGGAGCTTTCGCGCGGGCCCTTGAAACGCTTGAGAAGCACCGCGACGGCCTGACTCAGCTTGCCGAGCTGCTGCTCGAGCGCGAAGTGATTTTCGCCGAGGATCTCGAGAAGATTTTCGGCAAGCGTCGCGGGGAAATTCGTGAAGAAACCGAAGTCAAAGTCGAAGAACCTTTGGACGGTGAGCTCGCTGCTGAATAAGAATTTTCTGGTCCGCACGCTCAGCGGGGCGGGCCTGCTTGTCATCGTGCTCGGAGCCGTGCTGTGGTCTCCGTTCTCTATGCTCGTTCTGATGGCCGTTCTGATGGCCGGGTCGCTCACGGAGTTCTTCCGCATCGCCCGGCTCAAGGGGGCCCGGCCGCTCGTAGCGTATCCCGTCGTAATCGGGCTGAGCGCTTTGGCGCTGGCCTTTGCCGTGCAGACCGGACGATGCCCCGCATCGGCTTTCGCGCTGCTGCTGCCGATGATCTTCGCGCTGTTCGTCGCGGAGTTGTACCGCCGGCATGAGAATCCGCTCGGCAATGTCTGCTGGGAGCTGGGAGGGTTGGTCTATATCGCTTTGCCTTTCGCGCTGCTTGCGACGATTCCGTTGCGTGGAGCTTGTTCCGCCGGTTCGCCCTATGTTCCGGGAGATATGCTTGCGATCATATTCATCGTCTGGGCCAACGATGTGGGGGCCTATCTGGCGGGTTCGCTGTTCGGCCGGCACAGGCTGTTCGAGCGGATTTCCCCTAAAAAGTCTTGGGAAGGCTTCGCCGGGGGCGTTCTGTGCGCTGTGGCCGTCGGGTGGCTGTACGGCCTGTACGCCGGGCCGGGCGATACGGCTCACGGGTTGCTGTGGAGCGGGGCGGGTCTCGTGGTGGCTGTCGCCGGCGTACTGGGCGATTTGGTCGAGTCGATGCTCAAGCGCTCGGCCGGCCTGAAGGATTCGGGAAACAGCATCCCCGGTCACGGCGGATTTCTCGACCGTTTCGACGCGCTGATTCTGGCCGTACCTTTCGTTTATGCGTATTTCGCTATATTTGCCTATATTTGTGTGCTGAGCGGCGGCCCGGTCGGAGCCGTTGCCGGCTGAACCAAACGATAACCCATGAGAATCCATAAGGAAGGAGCCTCTATCATACTGATTACTGCGGCCTTTGCGGCCGTCGTCATGTTTTCTGCGGCCTATCTGCTGCCGTCGGCCGTCGCATGGGCCGTTGCGGTTGCGGCGCTTGCCTGCGTCGTGTTCGTCACTTCGTTCTTCCGTTGTCCGAGCCGTCCTCAGGTGCGGGACGAGAACGGGGTCTACTCGCCGGCCGACGGGACCGTCGTGGCGCTTGAGGAGGTCGAGGAGAACGAGTACTTCCACGACACGCGGATCGTCGTTTCGGTTTTCATGTCGATCTGGAACGTGCACGTCAACTGGTTTCCCGTGTCCGGAACGGTCGATTACTTCCGGCATCACCACGGGATGTTCATGGTCGCGTGGCATCCCAAGTCGTCCGAGGACAACGAGCGCACGACGACCGTGATCGACATGGGCGGGCAGAAGATTCTGTTCCGCCAGATCGCGGGGCTGGTCGCGCGGCGAATCGTTTCGTATGCCCGGGTAGGGGGCCGGGCCGAGCAGAACACTCAGTGCGGTTTCATCAAGTTCGGCTCGCGGGTCGATCTGTTCCTTCCGACGGATGCCGACGTGCAGGTGCGTTTGGGCGACAAGGTCGTCGGTACGCAGACGCTGATCGCCCGGCTGAAAAAGAAAGAGTAACTGTGCCCGGCCCGGGCGTATTCGGGCGATTCCAGCGGAAAACCGAGCGGAACTCATGTCCAAGCTATACCGATATCTCGTTGCAGGCGCTATCACGGCAGTGGTTCTCTTTTTGGTGTGGTATTTCAGCAACGTGGTCGCCTACATTTTGGTGTCGGCCGTACTGGCGATCATCGGCAAGCCGCTGACCGACCTGCTCTCGGGACTGCATGTCCGGCGGACGCGGTTCCCTCGCTCGTTGGCCGCCTTGTGCACGCTGCTCGCGATCTGGGTCGTCGTCGTGGGAGTCTTCTGGCTTTTCGTGCCGATCGTTTTCCAGAAGATCCGCGAGTTCTCTTCGCTCGACGTCCCGCAGATCATCCGGTCGTTTCAGGAGCCGCTGATGTCGCTCGAGAGTTTCATCCGGCGCGTTTTCTCGATCAGCGAGAGCGAGTTTTCGCTTGTCGATGCGATTTCGGAACAGATCAAACCGCTGCTCGACATCGGCGTGATCAATAATCTGCTCTCATCGATCGTTACGACGGTCGGCGATACGGTGATCGCGGCTTTCTCCATTTCGTTCATTACCTTTTTCTTCTTGAAAGAAAGTCACCTGTTTACGGATATGGTCGTCATCATGTTCCCGAAAAAGTACGAGCCCAACATCACCCGGGCGCTTGACTCGGTGACCCATCTGCTGATCCGCTATTTCACCGGTATCGTCGCCGAGTCGTCGATCATGACGCTGATCGTTTCGCTCGGCTTGCTCATGCTCGGTTTTTCGGTTCATAACGCGCTCGTGATCGGGCTGATCGTCGGCGTGCTGAACGTGATTCCCTATCTGGGACCGTGGATCGGCGCGGCAGCGGGTATTTTCATCGGTGTGGCCGGAACTGCGGGGGGCGACGTGTCGACGGCCGGGCTTGCGATGCGCGTGGCCGGAACGATTCTGGTCGCTCAGGGTATCGACAACTTCGTTCTGCAACCGGTGCTCTACTCCAATCGGGCGAAAGCCCATCCGCTCGAAATTTTTCTGGTAATTCTGATCGCCGGATCGCTGGCCGGCGTGCTCGGTATGTTGCTGGCCATTCCGGCCTACAACGTGATCCGGGTTTTCGCCAAGGAATTTTTCAACAATTTCCGCGTCGTACAGAAACTGACCGAGAAAATATAGCGGAGTCCCGGAAAATTTCGTACTTTTGACTATCGGTCGTCGCTCCGTGCTGTCCGGTTTCGTCCGGATGCGCCGAGATAGCCGTTTCCCGCATGCGGCTCCGGACTTTACCTTACGAATGAAGAAAACAATGAAAAAACTGCTTGTTCTTGTATGGGGCCTGCTCGCAGCGGGACCGATCTTTTCCAAGGTGAAGCTGCCCTCGGTGCTGGGCAGCAACATGGTGCTCCAGCGCGAATGCGACGCCAATCTCTGGGGCTGGGCCTCGCCGTCGAAGAAAGTCACGGTCACGACCTCATGGGACGGTCGCAAATATGCGACTCGGGCCGACGCCGACGGTAACTGGTTGCTGAAGGTGGCGACTCCTGCCGCCGGAGGGCCCTATACGATCCGTATCAGCGACGGCGAGCCTGTCGTGCTCGAGAACGTGATGGTCGGCGAGGTGTGGATTTGTTCCGGCCAGTCGAACATGGGGATGCCCGTCTGCGGCTATCCGGGCGATCCGACCGAGCGGATGAACGAGCTGATGCTCGAGGCCGGGAAATACCCTTCCCTGAGACTGTTCCATGTCCGTCCGGAAGCCGCTTCCGAGCCGAAGGACGACTGCGACGGCATGGGAGGCTGGCAGGTTTCCTCGGCGCACAGCGTGCCCGGCTTTACCGCGACGGGTTATATCTTCGGACGAAAGCTGTGCGAGACGCTGAATGTTCCGGTCGGTATGATCCAGTCCGATTGGGGCGGGACGCGGATCGAGGCGTGGATGACCGTTTCGGCCGCCCAGAAAGTATTGCCGAACATCTTGGAATCCGATCCCGCCTACGACGAGCAGAACAGAACCGCCCGGCTGTACAATGCGATGATCTGCCCGCTGACGAATTTCACGGCCCGGGGCTTCCTGTGGTATCAGGGCGAGGCGAACCGCGGTTTCGACGGCTATGCGCGCTACATGCAGGAGCTTGCGTCGCTTTGGCGCGGACGGTGGGGCGATGCCGAGATGCCTTTCTATTTCGTACAGCTCGCTCCCTATACCTATGACGATGCCGAGGGCCTTTCGCTGCCGCTGACCGTCGAACAGCAGACGCAGGCGCTCGACCTGATCCCGTTTTCGGGCATGGCTTCGACGACCGATGCAGGCTCTGAACACACCATTCATCCTCCTTACAAGATACGGGTCGGCGAGCGTTTGGCCTTGCTGGCGCTGAAGCGGACCTACGGCTACGGCGCGCTGATAGCTCAGAGTCCCCGTTACGAGTCGGTTCGCTTCGAGGCAGGTCGGGCAATCGTTCGCTTCCGGACCGACGGGATAATGGGACCGCAATGGAAAGGCCCGATCGAAGGTTTCGAGATCGCCGGGGCCGACCGGGTTTTCGTGCCGGCCGAGGCCGAGTATGTTCCGGGCGCACCGGAAGTGACGGTGCATTCCGACCGGGTTCCTGAGCCTGTAGCCGTCCGTTATGCGTTCCGCAACATGCCCCGGGCCGCGACGCTGGTCAATTCCGGCGATCTGCCCGCCTATCCGTTTCGGACGGACGACTGGAACGACGTACGCTGATCGATTGCGACTGATACAGAACTGCTAACAATAAAACGAAACACGCTATGAAAAAAATTCTGCTTGTCGGCCTGTCATTGCTGATGGCTTGCCCGACTTTCGCCAAGATCAAACTGCCGGCGCTGGTCGGCAGCAACATGGTGCTCCAGCGGGAGCGCGAGGTGAACCTGTGGGGGGAGGCTTCTCCGTCGAAAAAGGTGACGGTCACGACCTCGTGGGACGGCCGCAAATATGCGACGCAGTCCGACTCCGACGGCAAGTGGCTGCTGAAAGTTTCCACTCCCGCTGCCGGCGGTCCTTATACGATCCGTATCAGCGACGGCGATCCCGTTACGCTGGAGAACGTGATGATCGGCGAAGTGTGGGTTTGCTCCGGGCAGTCGAACATGCAGATGTCGATGACCGGTAATTTGGGCGAGCCGGTCGACGGCGGGGTCGAGGCCTTGATCGAGGCTCCCAAGTATAAGGACATCCGTCTGTTCTACACCCCGATGGTGACCAGTCCGCAGCCGGTGGACACCTGCGGGGGCGAATGGAAGGTTTCGTCCTCCGAGTCGGTGGCTCCGTTCAGCGCGGCGGCCTATTTCTTCGCGCGCGATCTGAACGACGCGCTCGGCGTGCCGGTCGGTTTGATTCAGACGGCATGGGGCGGTACGCGCATCGAGGCATGGATGCCCGAGGCCACTGCCCGCGAAGTCGAGGCCGATATCGTACAGACGAACGACCGCTTCGAGAATCCGAACAAGGTCGGCTATCTGTACAATGCGATGATCCGCCCGCTGCTTAATATGACGGCGCGGGGCTTTATCTGGTATCAGGGCGAGTCGAACGTTCACACGAACAATTACCCCCACTACGCGCATTATATGGAGAAGCTGGTTTCGCAGTGGCGCGGCGACTGGGGCGATCCCGACATGCCGTTCTATTTCGTACAGCTCGTTCCGCATATCTACGAGGGGGGAACCGACGGTATCGTCCTGCCGCTGATGATCGAGCAGCAGTTGGCGGCGGCGGACCGGATTCCGAACTGCGCGATGATCGGTACGTCCGACATGTCCAATGCCGGCACGATCCACCCTTCCGAGAAAGACCAGATCGGTCGCCGGTTGGCTCTGCTGGCCCTTACCAAGACCTACGGTCTCCAAGGGCTGATCGCCGAGAGTCCTCGCTTCGAGTCGGTTCGTTTCGAGGGCGGCAAGGCGATTCTGCAATTCAAGACCGAGGGAACGCTCGGCCCGAACTATAAGGGGCGTATCAAGGGCTTCGAGATCGCCGGGGCGGACAAGGTCTTCATCCCGGCACGCGCCGAATACGTTTGGGGACAGCCTTACACGGTGGTCGTCTCCTCGGAATTGGTTTCCGAGCCTGTGGCCGTTCGCTATGCGTTCCGCAACGTGCCGGCTGCCGCCACGCTGACTAACACCGGCGGACTTCCCGCTTTTCCGTTCCGGACCGACGACTGGAATGACGTGAAATAGTCCGTCCGAAAACGATATGACGATCGAGAGGCTCCGGTTACGTATGTGCCGGAGCCTTTCCCGTTAGTTGAAATGCTATGAAAAAAATTCTGCTTGTCGGCCTGTCATTGCTGATGGCTTGCCCGACTTTCGCCAAGATCAAACTGCCGGCGCTGGTCGGCAGCAACATGGTGCTCCAGCGGGAGCGCGAGGTGAACCTGTGGGGGGAGGCTTCTCCGTCGAAAAAGGTGACGGTCACGACCTCGTGGGACGGCCGCAAATATGCGACGCAGTCCGACTCCGACGGCAAGTGGCTGCTGAAAGTTTCCACTCCCGCTGCCGGCGGTCCTTATACGATCCGTATCAGCGACGGCGATCCCGTTACGCTGGAGAACGTGATGATCGGCGAAGTGTGGATCTGCTCCGGGCAGTCGAACATGCAGATGCCGGTCGAGGGCTTGCCCGGCCAGCCGACCGAGGGTGCGAACGAAGCGATGCTGCGATCGCGTCTCTATCGCGACGTGCGTCTGTTCGGCGTTCCCCGGACAGCGTCGGCCGAACCTCGGGACAGCTGCGGAGGCGCATGGTCCGTGTCGTCTTCGCAGAGCGTTGCATCGTTCAGTGCGGCCGGTTATTTTTTCGGTTGCAGTTTGCACGATGCGCTCGGCGTGCCGATCGGTCTGATCGAGGCCGATTGGGGCGGTACGCGCATCGAGACATGGATGACCGCTTCGGCTGCTTGCCGGGTCGATCCGCAGATACTGGAGACGGATGCCGCTTTCGACGATTACAATAAGACCTCCTTTCTGTTCAATGCGATGATCTATCCGTTGCGTCGCTTGACGGCCCGCGGTTTCATCTGGTATCAGGGCGAGTCGAATATCGACACGGGCAACTACCCGCTTTATGCCCGTTTCATGGAGGAGATGGTTGCCGAATGGCGCTCGTTGTGGGGCGATTCGTCCATGTCGTTCTATTATGTCCAGCTCGCTCCGGAACACTATCGGGATGTGAACGATATCGTTCTGCCGCTGATGGTCGAGCAGCAGCTCGCGGCTATGGACCGCATCCCGAACTGCGGCATGATTTCGACGACCGATGTCGGTCATGCCGTGGCGGTCCATCCGGCTCCGAAGCGCGAGATCGGAGAGCGGCTCGCCCTGTGGGCGCTGAGCCGGACTTACGGGCTCAAGGGACTGGTTGTGCAAAGTCCCCGGTATGAGTCTGTCCGCTTCGGAAACGGAGAGGCCGTCGTGCGCTTCCGGACCGACGGTACGCTGGGCCCGGTGTACGGAGGAAGGATCGAGGGTTTCGAGATCGCCGGGGCCGACCGGGTGTTCGTTCCGGCCGAAGCCGAATACCTGCCGGGCGGCTGCGAGGTCGTCGTCCGTTCCGTTCGGGTCCCCGAACCGGTGGCCGTTCGCTATGCGTTCCGCAACGTGCCGCGAGCTGCCACGCTGACCAATACGGGGGGATTGCCCGCTTACCCGTTCCGGACCGACAATTGGAACGATGTGAAATAAGGCGGCAGGGCGTGCAATGGCCGAAATGACCGTGCAGTGTCGGTGGCTCTGCTTCGGTTCATGCGGCAGGTTCTGGCATGCGTTCCCCCTTTCTGCGGACGGATGCGGAAAATCGCCGGACAGGGCAGGAGCCTCGACCGTGAAACGCTTGTCGAAAGCCGGACCTTTTTGTCAGGGAGCATATTGGCCGCGGTATGAGATTATGCGGTTTCCTGTATCCATGGTGGAAATGAGGTTCAGATACAGGAATGCAGGGACGTATGATATTCTGCGATAGCTTACCGGAACTCGAAAATGCAGGGCGTAGAAGGTGCAGAAAACAAAGCCCTCTGCCCTGAGCACGGCGAGGGTATTGCTTTTGTCGCGGCATGTGCCGCCGTTTACAGCTTCGCCCTAAAAATGCAGGATACCTGCCCGAAGCCGAATTTTTCGAAAAAACGGTGGGCGGAGTGGTTGTCTACTCCCGATTCGAGATAGCAGTCGGCGATTCCCTTTTCGCGGAGCGCGTCGAGGGCCGTTCGCACCAGCAGGCTGCCCGTACCCCGGGACCGGTGCCGGGGTAGGAGGCCCACGTCGTAAATCATGCCGTAGGGGGCGGCTCCGTCGCGATTGATTCCGTAGATGACGAACCCCGTCGGAGTTCCGTCCTGTTCGGCCAGCATGATCTCGGTTTCGGGATCGGCCGTCTGACGGTCCAAGTAGCGGAGCCACGCGTTCCGGAAATCGGGAGCGAGCTCGCCCCGGTCCGTTGCGATGCCCATTTGCAACTCTCCGTGCGAGATATATTCCTTGTGATTCTCGATCAGTTCGGCGAACAGGTCGCACAGTTTCTGCCTGTCCTGCGGCGTGTAGGGTCTTATTGTCATGATTCCTTGTCGAATAGGCGGTTCATTCTTTGCTCGTTGCGCTTGCGGCGGATGTATTGGCGCGTGGTTTTGCCGAATGTCCTCAGGGCGATCAGGATGACGGCGAAAGTAAATACTTCCAGTATGATGGCCGATCCTACGCCGAACCGGTAGGAAAGCAGCGACAGGATGGGCACGTCCTCGCTTTGGAGCAGAACCCCGAACAGCGAGGCGATCGATATGAACAGCAGGATGTACTTCGTGTCGTCGGCATGGCGGATCTCCATCATGTTGTTCACGTTCTCGAGCGACTTGTCCACCTGTTGCATCACTTCCTGCAACTGCCGCGAGTCCTCTTCCACGCGCAGATTCCGCTGCGTCAGCTCGAACATGTGCTTGTGCGACATGTAGCGCAAATAGCGTACCGAGTTCAGCCTCATCAGGATACCCGAAAGTTCGACCGTGAGCTGGGCGTTCTGCTCGATCATGTCGTGCACGTTCGAGCGGATCGCGCGGCGCGAGTTGTCGATGTAACGGTTCAGCACGTAATTGATCGTCTGTTTCTTGGCCAGCACGATCTCGAGCAGCACGAGGTATTCCGGCCAACTGACGTGGTAGCGGTCGCGGCGGGCCAGATGTTCCTTCCAGTCGGTGGGGCTCCCTTTGCCCCGGCGTCCGTAGGTTCCGAACACGACGCTCATGTTCTGGTTCGCCAGCACCAGATCGTCCGTATCGATCGCGATATTTCGTCCGCACACGTCTTCGTAGCTCGAATCCATGCGGTAGGGCCATTCCATCGGATAGAGCGTCATCAGTCCGACCAGTTCCGCCCGGTGGGCCGTTTCGATGTGCTCGATGATTTCGTCCTCGGCCATTTTCCCGAAGTCCGTGTCGCCCGTATGGGCGATATCCTCCCAGACGTCGATATAGATATAGCGGTGATCCGGGGCCCGGAATTCCGCTTGCGGGGTCTTGTCGAAATAGTTGCGGTATCTGCGCTGCACCTCGTCGAAGGTCAGGTTTCCTTCGCCGGTGCCTTCCGGACGGAATACGGAGTCTTTGTCGAGCTTGAAGTCGCTGATCTCCACCTTATCCAGCGAACCGTCGATCTCTTGCCGGTCCAGTTTCTCGTTATAGACCCAATGCTCTACGTGCTGTGCGATACCCGCCACCGAGATCAGCTGGTCGGTGTCGAACGGATGGTCCGTTGTGCAGAATTCCGCAGGGTCCAGTCCGTCGTATCGCTCGTCGGCCCGTCCCGGCTCGTCCGACTCGTTTCTCGGGATTTTCGGTACGATGAAGCGGTAGGAAATCTGAACGGTCCGGTTGAAAAAGACGGCGGCCCACACGTGTACCCGACCCTCGAGCAGTGCCGTGGTGGGCGGCGATTCGCGGTCCTCGCCCGCGCGGTAACATACCTCGATGCGGATGCGGAAGTCTCCGAGCCGGTAACGGCAGATGTTATGCGTATAATGGGCGAACAGTTGCTCGTCGATGTTCCCTTCCGCGATTCTTTCGATGAACCGGTCCGGGCCGGTCTCGTGCCGGTTTGCTTTTTTCTCCTTGTCGGAAACGGACGAATGCGTATTTTGGATCGGAACGGATTCGAGGGGTATGAGATGTTCGGTGCAGAACGTCTGAAGCTGAATGATCGAAAAGCTATTGTACAGCAGCTTGCCTTCGCATTGTCCGTGGTTTCTCATCGTGGGCGCTCTTTGAATTCAAAGATAAGCCAAATCCGCCGAAATTCGAGCGAAACGGAACAAAAAGGCTCGTACGCTCGGGAAGAGTACCGTGCGGGGAAAGTCCGGCCGGCGAGTTTTCTGACGGCCATGGGAAATGCCGAGACCGTACGTTACGAGTCTTTGCCGGCGGTCTTCAGACGGACGGAGAGGCCCGGAGCTGTTTCCGTGCGTGGCGGCCGATGTCTTTCGTCGCAGCGGAGCATGCCGTCGCTCCGCTTGAGGGAACAGGCGCCCGGACTGCGTTTCGCCGATTCCGTCCCGGCCGTTTCGTGGCGGAGACATGCGGTCCTCGGAGGGGACGGCGAAAGCGGAAGCGGAAGCGGAAGCCCGGCCCGGGTTGTCAGGGACGTTCTTCGCCGAGGAGGCTTTGCAGCGCGCGGGTCAGCTCGATCGGGTAATCCGACTCGATCACGTCCGGCAGGATGTCCCGGTCGCTCAGATAACCCTCCCGGCGCTGTTCGGGCGTTTCCCTGCGGTCGTAAGTCGGCGCCAGCGAGATCATGCAGCGGACGCCCTTGGCCCTCAGCCGCTCGTACAGCTCCCGGTTTTCGGGCAGCATGCGCGGGCCGACGTAGGCCATCACGTTCCGCCAGTCGATCGGGGTTTTCTCGAATGCCTCCAGTTGCTCGAGGCTCTTGATGTGGATCGAGAACATCGTCTTCCGGCTGAGCGCATAGTAGTATTCGGCCTGCTCGGGCGTATGGATCGTCAGCATCACGTGGGGCGGGAATCCGAGGCGCTCGAGCAGCGGGCCGAGCACCTCCTTGGGCGTGTAGACGTCCAAGTTGACGACCGTTTTGCCGGCGCTCCAGCGGATCGCTTCTTCCAGCGTGGGAATCCGCTCGTCGGTTACGTTTCCGTGCACGTCTTTCAGTCTCAGCTCCCGTAGTTCCGCCCACGTATGTTCCGATACCGGGCCGTGACCGGTCGTCGTGCGGTCGAGCGTCGGGTCGTGCATCAGCACGACCACGCTGTCGCGGGTCATGCGCGGGTCGATCTCGAAAAAGGCGGGGACCCGACGCAGCGTATGTTCGAATGCCCGGATGCTGTTTTCGGGACAGCCGTCCTCGCGGCATCCGCGATGCCCGCTGACTATGGGCATGTCCGACGGACCCCGGTAGCGGAAATATTCGCGCACGGCGCGGATGCTGTTGACCGGTAGCGTACGCAGTCGGGCATCGGGTGACTTTCCCGCCGCTTCGGCAGGAAGACCAGCGGCGAGGACCGCCGCTAAAACGGTTCCGAGAATCGGTCCGAGGGGAGATTTCATGTTTCGATCGTTTGGGTTCGACATAAAAAGTAGATTCCTGATTCTTGCCGGAGTATCGCGGAGCCGGAGAACGCAGCGGAGTCCATGTTGTCAGGCTTCGGCCGGTCCCGGGATCGGGTAGGGCCCGTCCGATAACTGCCGGAGATGCTTCGCTCGGAAAGTCCGGGCCGTTCGATACGGATGTCCCGGCGAAGCCTTTTGTCGCGGAAGCGGTCGGGATGTCGGGACATTCATTCTCCGATCTCGCTCAGTTCGAGCCACCGCATGCTCAGCTCGTCGATCCGTCCGATCAGCTCCGACACTTCCACCGAGCGGCGGGTCAGCTCGTCGATCGGCAGAGTCCCGCTGCAAAGCGACTGCTCCAGTTCGGCCTTGCGCGCCTCCAGTTCGGGAATTTCCTTCTCCAGTCGCTCGAGCTCGCGCTTTTCGTTGAACGAGAGGCGGCGCTTGTCGTTGCGGGCGGGCCGTTTCGGGACCGGGACCGTCCCGCTTTCCGCATCGTGCCGCGTCCGGAGCTCGGCGTCGCGCAGCTGTTTCCATTCGAGGTATTCGTCGTAGTTGCCGGGGAAATCCCTGATTTTCCCTTCGCCTTCGAATACCAGCAGGTGATTCGCGACCTTGTTCATGAAATAGCGGTCGTGCGAGACGACGATCAGGCAGCCGCCGAATCCTTGCAGGTATTCTTCGAGCACCTGCAGCGTCACGATATCCAGATCGTTCGTCGGCTCGTCCAGCACAAGGAAGTTCGGATTGCGCATCAGTACCGTGCACAGGTAGAGCCTGCGCCGTTCCCCGCCGCTGAGCTTCCCCACGAAGTCGTGCTGCGCCTGAGGCGGGAAAAGAAAATGCTGCAGGAACTGCGACGCGCTGAGGCGCCTTCCGTCCCCGAGCTCGATCTGCTCGGCGATCTCGCTGACGACGTCGATCACTTTCGCGTTCTCGTCGAACGAGAGCCCTTGTTGCGCATAATAGCCGAAACGGACCGTCTCGCCTATGTCGATCGTTCCCGCGTCGGGTGGCTCCAACCCGAGCAGCATCCGGATGAAAGTCGATTTTCCCGTGCCGTTGTCACCGATGATGCCCATTTTCTCGTAGCGCGCGAAGCGGTAATCCAGCCCGTCGAGAATGATCCGGTCGCCGAACCGTTTGCGCAAGCCGTTGATCTCGAATATTTTCTTACCGATATAGGTTGCTTTCGTGTCGAGGCGGACGTTTCCGCTCTCCCGGCGCTTGCGCAGCCGCTCTTCGAGCTCGCGGAACGACTCGATCCGCGAACGGGCTTTCGTGCCTCGTGCCTGCGGTTGCCGTCGCATCCAGTCGAGCTCCTTGCGATAGAGGTTCGCGTCGCGCTCGCGTCGGGCGTCCGCCGCGTCGAGCCGCTGTTGCCGCTTTTCCAGATAGAGGCTGTAATTGCCCTTGTAGGAGTAGGTCGTGCGGTCGTCGAGCTCGACGATATCGGTGCATACGCGATCCAGAAAGTAGCGGTCGTGCGTGACCATCAGCAGGCTCATCCGCGAGCGGGAGAGGTAATCCTCGAGCCACCCGGTCGTCTCGAGGTCGAGGTGGTTCGTCGGTTCGTCCAGAATCAGCAGCTCCGGCTCGCGAATCAGCGCGCCTGCAAGCGCCACGCGCTTGACTTGTCCGCCCGACAGCTGCTCGGTCGGCTGGGCGTAGTCGGTGATACGCAGCCGGGTGAGAATCTGCTTGACCTGCGATTCGTAGTTCCATGCCTGCCGGGCGTCCATTTCGGCCATGGCCCGGTGCAGACTCTCCTCGTCGCCCGAGCCGAGCGCCAGTTCGTAGGCCGCGATCGCGCGCAGGGCCGGCGAGTCGCCCGTGAGGCAGGCGTCGAGCACGGTCTTGCCCGCCGGAAGCTTCGGGTCCTGCTCCAAATAGGCGATTTTCAGGTCGCGTCTCCGCGTAATGCGCCCTGCCTCGTAGTCTTCTTTTCCGGCGAGAATGTTCAGCAGCGTCGTCTTGCCCGTTCCGTTTTTCGCGATCAGCCCGATGCGCTGGCCCTCGCCGACGGCGAGCGAAAGGTTCTCGAAAAGCACCCGTTCTCCGAACGACTTGGTGAGCCCCTCGGCCTGCAGATAACTTGTCATAGTCCGGTCGTTTGTCCTTACAAAGTTAACGATCCGCATCCAAACGGCCAAGCGGCGGAGTGCGGATCGGCCGTTTGGATGTTCTTCGGATGCAGGGGCGGTTGGGGGGCGGACTCGCGCTTTTGTCCTATCTTTGCCTTCGGTCGAGGCCCTGAAGCGTCGCCCGGACGGGATCCTGTCCGGGAATATTCGCGGCATGACCTCGCATAAAGTATCTATCGGAATGGAAATAGGGAAAGAGTCGTTGCTCTATTCGGAATGCTCGCGATGGGACTATGTCGATCGCTACCGGTTCGCGGTGGCGGATCCCGGCGACCGGATCGGGCTGTCCGATCTGGCGGAAGCGTTCGTCGGGCCGGGCCCTCGCTGGGTCGAGGGGCTGTTCGCGCTGCGAAACCGAATCGTGTCGGTTTTCGGGTTCAAGACTCCGGCGGCGCGAGGAAAGAATGCTGCCGGGCACGGTGGGGAATGGGAGTCGGGAGAACGGGTCGGGATATTCGAGGTACTTGCCCGCTCGACGGATGAGATCGTGCTCGGCGACAACGACCGGCACCTCGATCTGAGGGTTTCGCTGCTCGTGGAGCGGGGCGGCCGCGACGGGCGGGAAAAGATGCTGAGCGTGACGACCGCCGTCCGGCTGAACGACCGGCTGGGGCGGTGCTATTTCTGCTTTATCAAGCCGTTTCACCGGATGATTGTTCCCGCTGTCGTAAAGCGGAGCCTGCACCGGCTGGAATCGGAGGTTCGCGCCGGAAGCGCCGACGGATAACGAATGGCGACGACGGACCCGGTCGATCCGCTATCCGATCCGCGACCGTTCGGCCGCTTGCCGCGCGGAAACGAAGCTCCCGGTTCGGGAGGAACGGTTTTTCGGACCGGCCGGAGAAAAATCGATCCGCCCCGCACTATCGCGGGACGGATCGTATCGTCCGGCGCCGGTCGCGGTTATTTCAGCGTGCCGTCCTGCGCTTGCTGGATCATCTGGTCGTTGGCCGTGATGAGTATCTCCACGCGCCGGTTCTGCGCGCGGCCTTCCTCGGTCGAGTTGTCGGCTATCGGCGAGTCGTAGGCCAGACCTCGGGTCGTGATCCGCACGGGATCGACCTTCTGTCCGATCAGATAGTTCGCTACGGCCTGCGCGCGCTCTTCGCTGAGCTTCTGATTGACCGCGCGGCTGCCCGTGTTGTCGGTGTGCCCGTAGATGGCTATGTCCGTCTCGGGCGACTGGGCGAGCGAGGCGGCGAACTTGCCCAGCGCGCTCCGCGAGGCGTCGCTCAGGTCGCTCTTGCCGGTGGCGAACAGGATCTTGTCGTTGAACGTGACTTTGATCGCCTGCAGGTCGTTTTCGTCCGTGACGGTTTCCACCTGCGCGCCCTCGATTTTCTCGAGCTCGGCTTTCTGCTTGTCCATCCGGCGGCCGATCAGCGCGCCTACTCCGGCTCCGAGACCCGCGCCGACCGCTGTTCCGATGGCCGCGCCCTTGCCGCCTCCGGCCATCGCTCCGATAGCCGCGCCGGCTACGGCGCCTCCGCCTCCGCCGATCGTGGCGCCCTGTCCCGTTTTGCTCATGTTCTGGAACGCCGCGCATCCGGTCGTCAGCAGCGCGGCCGCCATCATGGCTGCCATGGATCCTTTGGTCGTTCTCATCGTCGTATCGTTTTGTTTTACCTGACAATCGTTTCTTCGCGGTCGGGACCTACCGAAATAATCTTGACCGGCACGCCCGTCTCCCGCTCGATGAATTCGACGTACTCTTTGAGCTGACGGGGGAACTCGTCGTAGCTGCGCATCGAGTTGATGTCGCATTTCCACCCTTCGAACTCCCTGTACTCCGGAACTATTTCCCCGGCGGTCTCGAACGGGAACTCGGTCGTCCGCTCCCCGTTCACGCGGTAGGCTACGGCCACTTTCAGCCGGTCGAAATCGTTCAGCACGTCGGCTTTCATCATGATCAGCGACGTGACTCCGTTCATCATGACCGAGTACTTCAGCGCGACCATGTCGAGCCAGCCGCAGCGGCGGGGCCTGCCGGTCGTCGCTCCGAATTCCATGCCAATCTGGCGCATCCGCTCGCCGTCTTCGTCGAAAAGTTCGGTCGGGAACGGTCCGCTGCCCACCCGTGTGCAATAGGCCTTGAAGATGCCGTACACGTTGCCGATACGCGACGGAGCTACGCCTAGACCGGTACAAACGCCGGCGCAGAGCGTGTTCGACGACGTGACGAAGGGATAAGTGCCGAAATCGATGTCCAGCATCGAACCCTGCGCTCCTTCGGCCAGCATCGTGTTATCCTCGTCGAGCAGGCGGTTCACCACATGCTCGCTGTCGATCAGCCGGAAACGCTTGAGATTCTCGATTCCCTCGAACCATTTCTTCTCGTAGTCGGTCAGGTCGACCGGATAGTCGTATTGGCGGAGCAGTCCGAGGTGTTTTTCCTTCAGCCGCCCGTATCGTTCTCCGAATTCCGGCGATACGATATCTCCTATTCTCAGTCCGTTGCGTCCCGTCTTGTCCATATAGGTGGGACCGATGCCCTTGAGCGTCGATCCGATTTTGGTCTTTCCCTTGGCCGCTTCCGACGCCGCGTCGATCGCGCGGTGCGTGGGCAGGATCAGATGCGCTTTCTTCGAGATCAGCAGCTTGCCTTGTACGTCGATTCCGTCGGCTTCCAGGCCGGCGATCTCTTCGGAGAGGATGACCGGGTCGATCACCACGCCGTTGCCGATGACGTTGACCGAGCCGTCCCGGAAAATGCCCGAGGGAATCGTGTGCAGCACGTACTTCTTGCCCTCGAAGTGGAGGGAGTGCCCTGCATTCGGGCCGCCTTGGAACCGGGCGATCACCCGGTAGGCGGGAGTGAGCACGTCCACGACTTTCCCTTTTCCCTCGTCGCCCCATTGCAAGCCTAAAACAACATCTACTTTTTTCATGCGAGTGTTCAAAAACAGGTTAAAGCGCAAAATTGCAGTCAAAGGTACGTAACTTTTTATTAACAGGAAACAAGTCGGCTCCGAATTTCGTCCGTGCGCCGTCCGTTCCGGGGAGAATCATACTAAGCGGGGCGGCGGAACGTTATTTTTGACGGATTCCGAGCGGAATTTCGGACCAAAAGTGTTAACTTAGCACCCTAAACCGTGTCGCGCATGCGTAAAATCTTCCTGCTCCTGCTCGTGCTGGCGGCTTGGCTGCCGGGGTATCGCGCGCAGGCTCAGCTCAACAAGGCTTATTTTTTCTACGCAGGGAGGAGTTTCCTGATCGAAAGCAAGTACCGGGACGCCATCGAGGTGCTCAACATCCTGCTGAGGGCCGACTCTACCGCCTACGAGGGCTATTTCCTGAGGGGCATTGCGAAGTACAACCTCGACGATCTGATCGGCGCCGATCAGGATTTCAGCGAAGCGATCCGGAAGAATCCCGTTTTCACCACCGCGTTCCAGTACCGGGCCATCACGCGGATGCGCATGGGCAATTACGACGACGCGCTGCGCGATTTTCAGGAAGCGATCGACCTGCGTCCCGATCTGCCGGGGCCCTATTACAGCCGGGGCGTCACCTACCTGCTGAGCCAGCAGTTCGAGAAGGCGATCGAAGATTTCAATACGTTTATCCGTTATGACAACAAGGTCTCGGACGCCTATATCAACCGGGGTGCGAGCTACCTTTATCTGAAAGACACGACCCGCGCTCTGGAGGACTACAATACGGCGATCCGGACGAATTATTTCGATCCGGCGGGCTACAACCGCCGGGGTGCGCTCTACATGGCGCAGAAGAAGTACGACCTGGCTCTGGCCGATTTCGACAAGGCGGTCGGCTACGATTCGACTTACGTTCCCTCCTATTTCCACCGAGCTATGGTCTACTCGAGCACGAAGCGTCCGGTGCAGGCGATCGAGGACTTTTCGCGGGCCATCGCGCTCGACTCGACCAATGCGCTGACCTATTTCAACCGGGCGATCCTGCGCACGCAGATCGGCGACTATAATCGGGCGCTCGACGACTACAACCGGGTAGCGTTCTACTCGCCGAACAACGTGCTGGTTTATTATAACCGGGCCGCGCTCTACGCTCAGCTGGGCGACTACGAGGCCGCGATCCGCGACTACTCGCGCGCGATCGAGCTCTATCCCGACTTCGCGAACGCCTATCTGGGGCGCTCGTCGCTGCGCTATATGACCAACGATCTGGAGGGGTCCCGCTCGGACAAGCAGACGGCCGAGCGCAAGATTGCCGAGTATCGCTCGAAACTCAACGACAGCACCTTCTCGATCTATGCCGATACGAGCCGTCGCTTCAATCAGTTGCTGTCGTTCGAGAGCGAGTTCGCCGGCAACCGGTACGAGAGCCTGAACGCCAAGACCGGCAACATCGCGCTGCTGCCGATGTTCAAGTTCTCGCTGATGACTGCCGACACGCTTCCGCGTCCCAATCTCCCGGGACAGTATTACGTCGAGCAGTCCGAGCAGTTCCTCCGCGACGTCGGCGACCGGGGGCTGCGCTGGGTCAACCGCGACAGCGATCTGCCCGCCGACACGCTGTTCGTGATCGACGCCGCTTTCGTCGACCGGCTGCGCGGCGGCGACGACTCGTGGCAGGCCTATTTCCTGCGCGGCGTCTCGCAGTCGCTGATCCGTCAGTACACGAGCTCCATCGCGAACTATACGGCGGCGATCGACCGCAATCCGTCGAACCCGTTCCTGTATGTCAACCGCAGTACGACGCAGAGTGAGATGATCGATTTCATTTCGTCGATCGACAACGGCTACCAGCGGATCGCCGTCGACAGCGATCCGAGCAGCCGGCTGAAGACTCGCTCCGATCGCGTATACGATTACGACGAAGCGATCGCCGACCTGAACAAGGCGGCCAAGCTGCTGCCCGACTTCGCCTATATCTACTACAACCGGGGCAATCTGCTCTGTCTTTCGGGCCGGATGCCCGAGGCGATCGAGGACTATACGCGGGCGATCGAGCTGAATCCGTCGTTCGGCGAGGCCTACTATAACCGGGGGCTGATCCAGATATATTTGAAAGATACCCGCAAGGGATGTCTCGACATGAGCAAGGCCGGCGAGCTGGGCGTGGCCGACGCGTACAAGGTGCTGAGAATTTACGGCCAGCCGCCGGGCCGGACCCGATAGGAACGAAGCAACGACGGACCCAGTGCGCCTCTGCTCGGGCGCGGGCGGTGCGTCCGATGACGAATTATTAACTCAAACGAATCGAATGGTAGAATATTTACGCAAGAAGATCGCCGACTCGGCCGCCGCCCGCTGGACGGTGCTGGGGTTGGTGTCGTTCACGATGCTGACGGGCTATGTCATGACCGACGCGATGGCTCCGCTCAAGACGATGCTCGAGCAGCAGCTCGGCTGGGACAGTACCGACTACGGCGTTTTTACCAGCGGTTACGGCTGGTTCAACATTTTCCTGCTGATGCTTATTTTCGGCGGGATGATCCTCGACAAGAAAGGCCCCCGCTTCACGGGAGTGCTTTCGGTCGGGCTGATGATCGCGGGCTCGCTGCTCAAGTATTGGGCCGTTTCGACCGATTTCGGAGGGGCGGTGACGTCGCTGAGCATCGGCTCGTGGCAGGTATTTTCGCTCAAATCGCAGGTGCTGTACGCGACGCTCGGCTTTGCGATATTCGGCGTCGGCATCGAAATGGTCGGCATTACGGCCAACAAGGTCGTCGTCAAGTGGTTCCGGGGGAAGGCCCTGGCGTTGGCCTTGGGGCTGAACGTCGCTGCGGGGCGTATCGGGACGGCGATCGCGATGTTCGGCTCGCTTCCGTTCGCCCGGGCGATGGGCAGTCCGAGCGCTCCGCTGCTGGTCTGCCTGATCATGTTCTGCATCGGGCTGCTGTCGTTCCTGGTGTTCTGCGTGATGGACCGTCGCTACGACCGCGAAACGGAAACGGAGCGTCCGCTCGACAACGAGAAGACCGACGAGGAGGAGTTCCGTTTTTCCGATATTTTCCGGATCGCCCGCATCAAGGCGTTCTGGTATATTACGATTCTCTGCGTACTCTTCTATTCGGCCGTGTTCCCTTTCCTGAAGTACGCTACCGAACTGATGATCCAGAAGTTCCATGTTTCGCCCGAGTTTGCCGGCTCGATCCCGGCGTTGCTGCCGTTCGGCAACGTACTGCTGACGCCGCTGTTCGGCAGCATCTACGATCGCAAAGGACGGGGCGCGACGATCATGCTGATCGGCTCGGCGCTGCTGGTGATCGTGCATGTGCTTTTCTCGATTCCGATGCTTACGAGCAGTTGGATCGCCGTCGTGCTGATCGTCCTGCTCGGCGCTGCGTTCTCGTTGGTTCCTTCGGCCATGTGGCCTTCGGTGCCCAAGATCATCCCGTACCGGATGCTGGGTACTTCGTACTCGATGATCTTCTGGATACAGAACTGGGGCCTGTCGTTCGTTCCGATGCTGATCGGCTACGTGCTCGACCGTTATTGCGTCAGCGGGACGATGTTGATTGACGGGATCGAGTCCACGAGCTACGACTATACGCTGCCGATGATGATCTTCGCGGGCTTCGGCGTGCTGTCGATCGTGTTCGCGCTGCTGCTCCGCCGCGAGGACCGCATCAAGGGGTACGGGCTCGAGCGGCCCAATATCGAAGAGCGTTCCGCGAGTTGATCCGAAACCTATTAATCTAAAACGATAAGCGATATGAAAAGACGAGATTTTTTGCGCGTCACGCTGCTCGGGGGCGCCGTCGCGACCGTTTTCCCGGCCGCTTTGTCGGGCAAGGGCAGGGGAACGGGAAAAGGAAAGCCGGGCTTCACGTTGTGGCAGCTTCCGTCGCAGGTCGATACGATCGGCAATTCCTACGTGCTGCAGACCGACGGGGGGCGTCTGGTCGTAATGGACGGAGGCATGAAGGACGAGACGCTTTTCCTGAAAGGGTTTCTCGCCGCGCTGGGCAACGAGGTGGAGGCATGGTTTGTTTCCCATCCCCACAACGACCATATGGGCGCTCTGACGGAAATTCTGAAGAAGCCCGGCGATCTGAAGATCAGAAAGATCTATCACTCCCGGTTTTCCGACTCGCTGCTTTCCGCCGAGCATCCCTACGATTCGTACGCCCGCGAGTTCTATGCCGAGCTCGACCGGCTCGACCCGGCTGCGACCGAGGTGGTCGATCTGCGCGAGCCGGGATTGGCGCTGAAGATCGACGGGCTGAACCTGAAAGTGCTGGGCGTGACCAACGAGGAGTTCCGAACCAATCCTTACAACAATTCGAGTACGATCATCCGGGCTTGGGACCGCGACAAGTCGGTCGTTTTCCTCGGCGACGCGGGCGTCGAGTGCGGCGACAAGGTGCTCGCCGGACCGTACCGGGACGATCTGAACTGCGATTACCTGCAGATGGCCCATCACGGCCAGCAGGGATGCAGCGAGGAGTTTTATAAGTCGATCCGTTTCCGCGCCTGCCTGTGGCCCACGCCGACCTGGGTCTGGAACAACGATAACGGGACGGGCATCAATACGCACAACCTCAAAACGTTCGACACCCGCCGCTGGATGGACGAGATCGGCATAACCGAGCATCATATCAGTTGGCAGGGGCTGACCCGGATCGGATAGTCTGCGCTTTGCGGTCCGCCGGAGACATTCCGGGGCGGTCGTCGCACGGCGGCCGCCTCGTTTTGTTTCGCCGGGATATTTCGCGTGTTTATTTGTTTCGGTATACGTTTCTGGAAACTCGTCTTGCGATGAAAAGAACTGGATTGCTTTGCATGGCGTGTCCGGTCTCTTTCGCTTCCGGAGATCGAGTGCCGCTGAGGGTCGCCTGAGCATGCCGGCAGCGAATCGGGCGAGGTGCTCGAGTTTCAGGACTTGGGCTACCTGCGTGTCGTGCTGAGCGGCGACGTCGGCGGGAAAAGTTGCAGCGTGGCCGAGGTTTCCTGCCGCGACGGGGAGTTCGTATCGCGCGATCTGATGTCGCTGCTCGGTGCGCCTTCCCGACTCGGACATGCTGCTGCGGGTCGCTTTTCTGTCGAGGCTGTCGGTCCCGACAGCGTGCGGATCGGTGTCCGGCTTCCGTTTTGCTCCGTTCGCAGCGGGTTCTCGTATGAGGCCGGAGCTTATAGGCTGATCGAACCGTCGGCGCTCGCCGGATGCGGCTCGCAGAGCCGTCCGCGCGATTTTGCTGTCGGCGATACGATACCTGTCACGGCCTGTACGGCCGGCATACCGAGGGTCGGCGAGCACGGCGGACAGAGGCTCGAGCATTTCGACTTCCGCTCTCTGCGCGACGATTCGGCGCATCCCCGCGGCTGGTACGATAAGTACGGTATCCGGCATTGCGTTCGGCGCGAGGTCCGGCTGGCCGATTGATCCGCTTGACTGCCGCGGCTGACGTTCGCAGAGCTCGATTCCCGTGCGGATCGCGCCGAAGGCGGATCGTTCGCCGGGTTCGTCCGGTTCGGCTTCGCAGAGAGTGTTCCGGAACATTTTTCTTTTTGCTATCTTTGCCTTAGTTTCCGTTCGAAACGTTTTGTCCGATGAGCGCCGCCGATCTGCATAACGAAGTCCGATACCTGATCTCGACCGAGGAGGACGAGCTCTGGGGACTGACCGTGACCGGCGTCGGATGTCAGACCATTTCGGCCGAGCAGAGCTATCCGCCCGAGGGGCATCCGCAGGGCTACCGCTTCGACGTCGACGAAGGTCGCGTGCTGAGCGAGTATCAGTTGCTGTACATTACCGACGGCGAGGGCATTTTCACCTACGGCGAGGACCGCGAGTCGCAGCTGATCACCGAAGGCAAGATGTTTTTCCTGTTTCCCGGCGTGTGGCATACCTACAAGCCGTTCGCCAACTGCGGGTGGAAGGAGTATTGGATCGGTTTCAAGGGCGCCACGATCGACCGCATCGTCGCCGAGGGCTTTTTCCTGAATCAGGCGCCGGTGTTCAGCATCGGGCTCAACGAGCGTATCGTCGACCTCTATATCAAAGCCGTCGAGATCGCCGACGAGGAGCGCTCCGGCTTTCAGCAGGCGTTGTCGGGTATCGTGATGCACATGCTCGGGCTGATGTACTATCGTCACCGCACCCGCGAATTCGTCGACGAGAATGTGATCGGCCGGATCAACAAGGCGAAAGTCATCATGCGCGAGGGCATATACGACAACCTGTCGGCCAAGGACGTGGCCGACCGCCTGCATACGGGCTACTCGGGATTCCGGAAAGCGTTCAAGGAGTTTACCGGGACGTCTCCCGCCCAGTACATGCAGGAGCTGAAGCTCAACGAGGCCAAGAGGCTGCTGACGACCACGTCGCGTCCGATCAAAGAGATTTCGTTCAGCCTCAAGTACGACAATCCGGAGTACTTCTCGATCTTTTTCAAGCGGCGTACGTCGATGACTCCGGTCGAGTACCGTCTGCTGGCGCGTCGCGGCAAGGACGATCCGTCGCAGGAGTAGGCGACGGCCGGTGTCTCGCTCGTCGCGGGGATTGCGTTGTCGGGAAACCGCTCGGCAGGCGTTTGGCCGGCATGGAGGACCGGCTGCCGTGCGAGGACGGCGTTTTTCTTAAGCGGAGCGTCGGCAATTGCCGAAAAGTTTGATAACTTTGCAAGCATTGTAACCGAAACGGCGGGCGGCTTGCGAGAGACGCTCGCAGGCGCAGAACCGAAAGGCATGGAAAACGACGACATCGAAGTTATTCAGATCAATATTCACGGCGAGGACAAGCCCGGCCTCACCTCCTCGCTGACCGACATTCTCGCGCGCTACGACGCGGCGATTCTGGATATCGGTCAGGCCAATATCCACCAGACCCTCTCGATGGGCATTCTGTTCAAGACCGACTCGATCCGCTCGGGCGATATCATGAAGGATCTGCTGTTCAAGGCTTACGAGCTCGGCATTCAGATACGCTTTCAGCCGATCACCGTCGAGCAGTACGAACAGTGGGTCGGCATGCAGGGCAAGAACCGTTATATCATTACCATGCTCGGTCGTAAGCTGACGGCCCAGCAGATCGCCGCCGTGACGCGCGTCGTGGCCGAGCAGGGACTCAATATCGACTCGATTCTTCGCCTGACGGGACGCGTTTCGCTCGACGAGAACGCGCGGGCCCCCAAGTCGTGCATCGAGCTGTCGGTGCGGGGGAATCCTCACGACAAGGAGGGTATGCAGTCGCGTTTTCTGCAACTGTCCACCGAGCTGGGCATGGACATTTCGTTCCAGAAGGACGACATGTTCCGCCGTTCGCGCCGGCTTATCTGTTTCGATATGGACTCGACGCTGATCGAAACCGAAGTGATCGACGAGCTGGCCGAGCGTGCCGGCGTCGGAGCCGAGGTGCGCGCGATCACCGAAAGCGCGATGCGCGGCGAAATCGACTTCGCGGAGAGCTTCCGCCGCCGCGTGGCGATGCTCAAGGGGCTCGACGAGTCGGTCATGGCCGACATTGCCGAGCACCTGCCGTTTACCGAGGGGCTCGACCGGCTGATGCACGTGCTCAAGCGCCTCGGGTTCAAGACGGCCATTCTGTCGGGCGGTTTCACCTATTTCGGAAATTATCTGCGCCGCAAGTACGGTTTCGACTACGTCTATGCCAACGAACTGGAGATCGAGGACGGCAAGCTGACGGGCCGCTATCTGGGCGACATCGTCGACGGCAAACGCAAGGCCGAGCTGCTGAAGCTCATCTCGCAGGTCGAGAACGTCGACATCGCGCAGACGATCGCCGTCGGGGACGGGGCCAACGACCTGCCGATGCTGAGCGTCGCCGGCCTGGGAATCGCATTCCACGCCAAACCGAAAGTCAAGGCGACGGCCGGCCAGTCGCTCTCGACGGTCGGGCTCGACGGAATTCTCTATTTCCTCGGCTACAAGGATTCGTATATCGATGACAAGCAATTCAAACTCTAAGATTTCGCAAAACCTAATCTGAACTGAATAGAATGAAGAACAATTCCGCAGCCAGAAGCATCTACGTGATAGGTGCGCTCTTTTTCGTTTTCGGTTTCGTCACGTGGATCAACAGCGTGCTGATTCCCTTTCTGAAACAAATATGCGAACTCACCGATTTCCAAGCCTATTTCGTGACGTTCGCTTTTTACATTTCCTATTTCGTCATGGCCATTCCGTCGTCGTGGGTGCTGCGTCGCAGCGGGTTCGTCCGGGGCATGTCTTACGGGCTGCTGGCTATGGCCGTCGGTTCGATTCTGTTCATTCCGGCCGCATTGGACCGCAGCTATGCGCTGTTCCTGCTCGGACTGTTCCTGCAGGGGACCGGGCTCGCGCTGTTGCAGACCGCCTCGAATCCGTATGTGACGATTCTCGGCCCGATCGAGAGCGCTGCGCAGCGCATCAGTATCATGGGCGTCTGCAACAAGATTGCCGGCATGACCGGTATTTTCCTGCTGAGCCGTTTCCTGTTCTCGGACATCGAGGGAATATCGGCCAAGATCGCCGGTCTGACCGGCGCCGATAAGATTGCCGAGCTGCATGTGCTTGCCGAGAAGATCATCGTGCCCTATGTCTGCATCACGGTCGTGCTGATTCTGCTCGCGCTGGTGATCCGGTTCGCGGCGAAGCTGACCGAGATCGATGTCGAGTCGAATTGCGAGGAGGCCGGTCATGAGCGCCGCTCGCTGCTGGACTATCCCTATTTCTGGCTCGGGGCGGTCAGCCTGTTCCTGTATGTGGGTGCCGAGGTCGTCGCGATCGATACGCTGCCGCTTTACGGCGAGTCTCAGGGGTTGTCGGGCGACGTGGCGACGAAGCTGGGCATATGCAGTTTGGTGGCTACGACGATCGGCTATCTGATCGGTATCGTGCTCGTTCCGAAATACGTGCCCCAGCGCAAGGCGTTCATCGCATGCCTGACGCTCGCGCTGCTGTTTCTGGCAGGAGCGCTGCTCACGTCGGGTATTACGTCGATCGTTTTCATCGTGCTGATGAGCTTCGCGCATTCGCTGATGTGGCCGAGCCTGTGGCCGCTGGCCATCGAGAATTTGGGCAAGTATACCCAGCTCGCTTCGGCTATCCTGATTATGGGTATCGCAGGCGGGGCCATCATGCCGATGCTTTACGGGGCATGGGCCGACGCGATCGGCAACCGTCACCTGCCGTACCTGATTCTCGCTCCGGGGTATCTGTTTATGATCTATTTCGCTGTTCGCGGCTATAAGGTCGGGCGCTCGTTGCCCAAGTAGGACGTTTTTATGACGGTCGCGTTCGGTTCCCTAAAAACCTCCGGGACCCGACCG
>ENA-UONZ01001092-UONZ01001092.1-human-gut-metagenome-genome-assembly--contig:-C93old-NODE-1092-length-34280-cov-13.343959_pt1 | contig 34280 bp, 30 predicted proteins | sample MGYA00242468_ERZ724015 | MGnify/ENA metagenome assembly ERZ724015
GAAGGCGTCCTCCTCCCGGCGGGCCAGGCCGTCCAGCTCCAGGGTCACATAGGTGCCCACCGGCTTGCCCAGGGCCCGGGCGCCCGCCTCGTCCCGGATGCGCACGGTGGTCACCGGATAGCCCTCCCGCGTTGCCTCCTCCGACTCCACGCCCGGCAGCGTCCCGGCCTCCCCGGCGCTCTCCTGCCAGAGCTGGGCGGCCTCCAGAGCCAGGTCGGTTCTCCGTTTCAACATATACGTCCCTCCATACCCCAAGATGTGGTGTTGATGACACCAGATGCCCCTATTTTTTGCGCAGAGCGCCTCCATATGCAAAAAAAGTGAAAAAAGTTCAAAAAAAGAGTTGCATTTTTAAAGAATGGCTGTTAAAATAAGAATCTGCACGGGCAAACTGTGTAAATAACGATTACGTCATCGGAGGAGGTGTTTGGTTTGCCGAATATTAAGTCTGCCAAGAAGCGTGTCCTGGTGAACAAGACCAAGGCTGCGCAGAACAAGGCCGCTAAGTCCGCGCTGAAGACCGACATCAAGAAGTTCGAGGCCGCGGTGGTCGAAGGCAACCGCAGCGAGGCCGAGGGCGCTTACAAGGTGGCCGTCAAGGCGGTCGACAAGGCTGTGGTCAAGGGTCTGCTGCACAAGAACAACGCCGCTCACAAGAAGAGCGCCATGACCATTAAGCTGAATAAGCTGGCCTAAAGGTCTGGTCGAAGGGGAGACCGTCTGCATCCGCAGGCGGTCTTTTTCGTTTTTTCGCGGGAGAAAACGGGTATGCTGGAAAAGAGACGCGGGGGAGGCGGGGAAGGATGAAAAAGCTGCTGGAGTGGAAGCCGGTCCGGTTTGGGCTGGAGGTAGGGGAGCTTTACTTTTCCAAGCGGGTATCCCGTTCGGCTGCGGAGCTGGCCTACTTTCTGATTCTCACCTTCTTTCCTGTCCTTATCTGCATTAACGCCTTCATCGGTCTGCTCCATTTGGACATCAACGCCGTACTGGAGGCCGCCTCCACCTTCCTGCCCCGGGAGACGCTGGGGATTTTAGGGGACTATATTCAGTATATTACCGGAAACCAGTCACCCGCCCTGCTGGCCGCGGGAGGGATTATGACCCTGTTCTCCGCCTCCGCTGCCTTCCGCGCGCTGATGAATATTATGGAGGATCTTTACGGACGCAAGAGTTATGCAGGGGTGTGGCGCATCGCGGCCAGCGTGGCCTTTTCGGTGCTCTTTCTGCTCACCATCTACCTGGCCCTGGTGGTGCTCCTCACAGGCGGGTGGCTCTTCCATCTGGTGGAGCGCCTGTTTCGCCTGGAAACGGTCACCCTGCCTTGGGACTGGCAATGGTTCCGCTTTCTGCTGCTGTTCCTGCTGGTGTTCCTTTTTGTCCTGCTGGTGTACCGGATGGCCGCGCCCCGAGGCAGGCCAAGGCCGCCTATCCTTACAGGTGCCTTTCTGGCCGCCGTAGCCCTTGTGGCCGCCACCGCCCTGTTTTCCTGGTTTATCGGCCTGTCTTCCAGGTACTCCCTGGTCTACGGGTCCCTGGCCTCGGTGATTATCCTGCTGGTGTGGCTCTACCTGTGTGGAAACATCCTGATTCTGGGAAATGTCTTTAACTGCGTGTGGTACCGCCACAAAAAGCGGCGGGTCACAGGGGAGCGGCCGGGCTGAAAAAAGGCGGCGTACCGATCCGGTACGCCGCCTTTTTTCACAGGCTGCGGAGCCACAGCTCCCGCAGCCCCATCAATTGAAGATGGGGCTCATACTCCACCGCCCGGCGGAGCAGGGGTAGAATGTCACGGCCATGACCGCCGGTAAGGACTACGGTGACGGGGCCCAGCTCCTCCTCCAGGCGGAGGGAGATCCCCTCCAGGGCGGCGGCGGCCCCGTAGAGGGCGCCGCTGCGCATGCAGGACACAGTATCGGTACCCAGCAGTCCCTCGGGCTGGGTAAAAGTAATGCAAGGGAGTTGGGCAGCCCGGGCACTGAGGGCGTCCACCGACAGGCGCAGCCCCGGGAGAATCATGCCGCCCCGGAATATGCCCTCCCGATCCACCACCGACAGGGTGGTGGCGGTGCCCATGTCAAAGACCGCCAGAGGGGGCCGCCACCGGGCCAGGGCGGCCACGCAGTCCACCAGCCGGTCCATGCCCAGGTTGGAGACGTCATAGTCTCCGGTGGGCAGGCCGGGGTCGAGATCCCGCCCCAGCACCCGGACAGGGCGGCGGGTGAGGGCCTCCGCCGCCTGGACGGCGACCTGGGTGAGGGAGGGAACCACCGAAGAGAGCACCGCTCCCTCCACGTCTTGGGGGGCCGCTCCCTCCTCTGCCAGCAGGGTTCTCATGCGCGCGGCGCAGGCGGCGGCGTCCATGTTCCGGTCGCTGGGCAGGCGGCGGACAAAGCGCAGCTCCGGCCCCAGAAAGCCGCCAACAGCGACTGTAGTGTTTCCAATGTCAATGGTCAGCAGCATGGCTCAGACGGGCTCCCGGGCGGCCAGGGGAGCGCGGTTGAGCTTGAGAGCCTTTCCCATGGGGATGCACACTGCGGGGACAAGGATGGCCGCCACAATGGCCTCGGGCACACCGTTGGCCGCCACGATGCCCAGAATAAAGCCCAGCACTGCCTCGGCTGGAATCCCCTGGGCCGCGGCGTAGGCATCCCGGAACAGCAGAGCAATCAGTCCCATTACCAGGGCGGTGTTGGTAAAGGCGCCCACCACGGCGGACAGGGCCATGCTGCCGGCTTGGAGGACGGAGCCCCGGCGGCGGGACAGGGCCTGAAGCAGCGTATAGACCAGCCAGGGGGTCACGCCGACAAGGATACGGGGCACAAAACAAACCACCAGGGCCCAGGGGCTGCCCCGGTCCAGGCCTGGTACCGGTATCAGGGGGGAAAAGGCAAAGGAGGACAGGTTGGGTACCAGGGTATTTTTCAAAAGACTGGCCAGACCAAACATGCCGCCCAGAAAGGCTCCCTTCTTGGGTCCGAGAAGGAGGGCGCCGATGATGACTGGCACATGGAGCACGGTGGCCTTAATGATGGGCAGGTCGATCATGCCGATGGGGGTGAAGGTGAGCAGAAAGAGAATGGCGGTAAACATGGCCAGGACAGCCAGGCTCTGCACCTGCCGGTGCTGCTGGGCGCGGGGGGTGTGGGTGTTCATATTCAATTACCTCCAGGCTGCCGTTCCCGACGGGCGGGATACAGCGCGTATTTGGATGCAGCCACAGGCAGAGATGGGCCTGCCGTCTCCCTCCGGGGAGTACAGCGGCCCGCCGCCCGGGACAGCCGAGGCCATTATAACGGTTATATCCTCAGATTGCAATCCCATTGTGGAAAACCTGCGGCTGTTTTGGTATAATTGGATGACTATATACGGAGCATAGGGGCGGATGTCCGCATCCGCCCACTGACAAAGGAGAGACCTGCATGTTAAAGGGGAAAACTGTGCTGCTGGGTGTCACCGGCGGCATTGCATGCTATAAGTCGGCGGGCTTGGCCTCGGCCCTGGTGAAGCAGGGGGCGAACGTCCAGGTACTCATGACCCGAAACGCCACGGAGTTTATCGGCCCCCACACCTTTGAATCCCTGACGGGCAACCGGGTAAGCGTGGACACCTTTGACCGCAACTACCAGTTCCAGGTGGAGCACATCGCCCTGGCCGACCAGGCCGACCTGGTACTGGTGGCCCCGGCCACGGCCAACGTTCTGGCTAAGCTTGCCCATGGCCTGGCCGACGATATGCTCACCACCACCGTTCTGGCCTGTGACTGTCCCAAAATCGCCGCGCCCGCCATGAACACCCGCATGTATGAGAATCCGGTTACCCAGGATAACCTGGCCCTCCTGCGGCGGTACGGCTGGGAGATTGTGGAGCCGGCCAGCGGACGCCTGGCCTGCGGGGCCGTGGGGAAGGGGAAGATGCCGGAGCCGGAGGAGCTGCTGGAGACGGTGCTTCACGCCCTCTCCCATGCCAAGGACATGGAGGGGCTGAAGGTGCTGGTCACCGCCGGCCCCACCCAGGAGGCGCTGGATCCGGTGCGCTGCCTGACCAACCACTCCACTGGGCGGATGGGCTATGCGGTGGCCCGGGCCGCCGCCGCCCGCGGGGCGGAGGTGACGCTGGTGTCCGGCCCCACGGCGCTGAAGAAGCCCGCCTATGTGGAGACGGTGGACGTGGTGTCCGCCCAGGACATGTTCGAGGCGGTCACCGCCCGCGCCCCGGAGCAGGACATCATCATCAAGGCCGCCGCGGTGGCCGACTACCGCCCGGCCCAGGTGGCCCAGGACAAGGTGAAGAAGGGGGAGGGGGAGCTGTCCATTCCCCTGGAGCGCACCCGGGATATCCTGGCCTGGCTGGGGGAGCACCGCGGGCCGGGGCAGTTCCTGTGCGGGTTTTCTATGGAGACCCGGGACATGGTGGAAAACTCCCGCAGGAAGCTGGAGAAGAAGCACCTGGATCTGATTGCCGCCAACAACCTCAAGGAGCCGGGCGCGGGCTTCGCAGTGCCAACCAATCTGCTCACGCTGATCTCCCCCCGGGAGGAGCTGGAGCTGCCCCTCCTCACCAAGGAGGAGGCCGCCCACCGTCTGCTGGATGAAATCCTGAAGCTCCGCTGAGCCGAAAAAACCGGCGCACCCGTCAGGGTGCGCCGGTCTTTTTCAGCTCAGATAGGACAGGGGGTTGACGGAGGTGCCGTTGATCTTCACCTCGAAATGGCAGTGGTTGCCGGTGGAGCGGCCCGTGGAGCCCACCTTGGCGATGGGCTGACCCTGGTAGACCTTGTCGCCGGCGGAAACCAGGACGCTGGAGCAGTGGCCGTAGTAGGTCTGCTTCCCGTTGCCGTGATCCACGATGACCAGATTGCCGTAGCTCCACATGCTGCCGGTGGCCCGGCCGGCGAAGACCACGGTGCCGCCGTCGGCGGCCGCGATGTTGGTGCCGTAGGAGGTGGCAATGTCAATGCCGCCGTGGTAGCTGTAGGAGCCAAAGATGGAGCGGTAGCCGAAGTAGGAGGTAATGCGCCCGTATACGGGCCAGATAAAGTAGCCGTTGGGCAGCCAGGAGGGGCGCACCTTGGTGCCCACAGCGATGACCTTGTTGGTGGCCTCCCGGGTGACCTGGGTAGAGAGCACCGTGCGCTCCTGCTCCACGCCGTTGAGGTAAGCGATGTCCGCGTTGACGATCTGCTCGCCGGGGACGCCTGCATCCAGCACCTTGGACTCGCCCTGGTACATGGAGTCGTCCTGCACCTCCACCACCGGGCACTCAATGGACTCGGTATAGGTCACGTTATCCACCGTCTTGACGGAGAGGAAGGGAATCTCCTCCTTCACGTTGAGGAGCTGGCCGATGTAGATACGGTTAATGTCCACATCCGGGTTGAGGGCCTCCAGTTCCGACATGCTCATGTCGTTGTCAAAGGCGATCTGCATGAAGGTGTCGCCCTTCTGCACCTCATAGGTGGTCTGGCCGTTGGTGTTGGCGGTGAGGGTGGCCAGCATGGCCGCCGGGTCCTGATTGACATCGGAGGGGGTGTATTCGTGGGTAATGTAGACCCCGGAGGTAAACTCGGCGGACACTGTGTTTTCATCTACATAGGCAGCCTTCACCTGCTCCAGCACCCCATTCAGGGTCTCCCGATCCTGGGCCGCGCCGATGAACTGGCCGTTGACGGTGAGCACATAGCTCTTCATTACCTCGCCAATCTGGTCAAAGAGGTAGGTCTCAAAGTCCGCCACGGGGGTGATGGACTCCCGCTCCGTCAGGGCAGGGGCGTAGGTCACCGCGCCGTCCATGGTATAGTCGTAGCCCAGAATATCGGTGGCACGGCTCTCCACCCGGTCCACCACATCCTCAAACACAGAGGGGCTGGTGACGGTGCCCAGGGCCACGCCGTCCACCTCCACCACATAGCTGGGAGTGTAGACAGTGCCCACGACAGCCGCCACGCCGATGACCACGGCGGCGGCCAGGAAATGCAGGGGATTGATCAGCCGGCGGCCGCCCGCAGTGGCGGCGTCCAGCCGGCGGCGGAGCGGCTCCACGCGCTGCGCCAGGGCCGCGGTACCCGCCTCGCATCTGTCCCGGAGTTGGGCCAGGGGCGGCCGGATGGCCGAAGACTCCTCCCGGGGCGTATGCAGAATTTCGTCCATGAGGGAAACCCTCCTAATTATTTGTTCTTGCGTAAAAGAAGGCCCGCGAGGGCCGAAAGGTAACAGTCAGAAACGAAAAGTTACAAATGGTTACAAGGCGTATCATACACGCTTTTTGCCAAAAAGTCAAGACTTTGACTGGAAAAGGCGGGAATCCGCGGCAATTGAAGGTCAAAGCACAACCGACACGACATATAGTGGGCGGCTTTCAAAAAGATGTCCTACTACTACCAGAAGGAGAAATGGTCAGGGCAGAGCAGCAAAAAGATTTGTCCACTTTGACCGGGACGAAAAGCCCCCACGGCATCCTTTTTGGTGCCGCGGGGGACCGGAGGGGACGGGGGATCTCCCCCCATAGCCGGAAAAAGTCCGGAGTCCCTGAAGGAAACTCCGGACTTTGGAGGGCCAGTTAGGCCAGCGCGGCGGTGATGATGGCCATGGAGCAACCCCCCACAGGCAGGTGCCTGTGGGGCCCCCGGCTTTTTTACTGCGCGGGACAAGTAATGCCCCGGCATCAAGGTTTTGCGCTCTTGACGCAAAACGCTTGACGGCGCGAGCGCCGTGCCCCCGGAGTGGGCGGAGGTCTCCTCTATGGCCGGAAAAAGTCCGGAGTTCCTGAAGGAAACTCCGGACTTTGGAGGGCTGTTAGGCCAGCGCGGCGGTGATGATGGCCATGGAGTAGACCTCCTGGGCGTTGCAGCCGCGGGAGAGGTCGTTGATGGGGGCGTTCAGGCCCAGCAGAATGGGGCCATAGGCGTCGAAGCCGCCCAGGCGCTGGGCAATCTTGTAGCCGATGTTGCCCGCGTTAATGTTGGGGAAAATAAAGGTGTTGGCATAGCCGGCCACGGGAGAGCCGGGGAACTTGAGCTGGCCCACGGTGGGGGAGACGGCGGCGTCGAACTGCATCTCACCGTCGATGGCCAGCTCGGGCGCGGCAGCCTTGGCCTTGGCGCAGGCGTTGCGCATCTTGTCCACAGTGTCGCCCTTGCCGGAGCCCTTGGTGGAGTAGCTCAGGTAGGCCACCTTGGGGTCAATGCCGAAGGTTTTGGCGCACTTGGCGCACTCCAGGCCGATCTCCACCAGCTCGTCCTCCGTAGGGTCGATGTTGATGGCGCAGTCGCCCATGGCCAGCACAGTGTTGTCGCCCACGCCCTCGCGGACCATAATGAAGCAGGAGGAGACGATTTTATTCTCGGGCTTGGTCTTGATGAGCTGCAGGGCGGGGCGGACGGTGTCGGCGGTGGAGTAGGTGGCGCCGCCCAGCAGACAGTCGGCCACGCCCATCTTCACCAGCATGGTGCCGAAATAGTTGCCCTTCATCAGGGCGGCGCGGCACTCGTCGGCGGTCATCTTGCCGCGGCGCAGCGCCACCATCTCCTCCACCATCTTGTCCATGTCGGGATAGGTGGCGGGGTCGATGATCTCAGCACCCCGGATGTTGAAGCCGACCTCCTCGGCCGCGGCCTTTACCTCCGCCTCATTGCCGATGAGGATGGGGGCCAGCCAGGTGCCGGCCAGCAGGCGGGCGCTGGCCTCCAGGATGCGGGCGTCGGTGCCCTCGGTAAAGACAATGCGCTTGGGGGACTTTTTCAGGGTGTCGATGAGCTGCTGAAACATGTGAATGGCCATTGGTATCTTCCTCCATCATAAAAAACGTACGTCAAATGCCAAAATGCTCGGCGTCGGAGCTATTATACACCATTTCGACTGCGGTTCTCAATGCCTAAAAGCCATAAGATTGTGAAAAAATACACTTTACTTTTTGTATTCTCACATTTATACTATACCTACTGTTTTGAAGCCAGTTGAAGTTGAGGTGTGTTATGAGTTCCGATTTTTCCCGCTGCCTTTCCCTGCTCCGGCAGGAGAAGGGGATCTCCCAGCGCGCGGCCGCAAAGGATCTGGGGATCAGCCAGGCGCTGCTCTCCCACTATGAGAACGGCGTGCGTGAGCCCGGTCTGGCCTTTGTCACGAAGGCCTGCAACTATTATAATGTGTCGGCGGATTTCCTGCTGGGCCGTACCCTCTCCCGGGACGGCACCACCATCGCCGCCGAAGAGCTGTACGATTACTCCACCGAGAAGGACAACGTGCTCCACGGCTCCATTATGGCCACGCTGAACAAAAAGCTGCTGGTCAACTCCATCGGCGTGCTCTTCGACCTGCTGGGCAAGACCGGCCGCAAGGAGGCCATTAACGCCGCGGCGGACTACCTGGGTACCGCTGTTTACAAGATGTTTCGCCACCTGTACCGGGCGGACGGCAGCAAGAATGAGGACTTCTTCTCCGTGCCTGCCCGGCAGTTTATGGCGGGCGTGGCCACCGCCGACATGATCTGTACCGAGGCCCAGTATGTGGACGCCCTGGCCGCCCACGTCAAGGAGAAGGGGAACTTCCCGCCCATGCACAACGACGCGCTGATGGAGAACTACCCCGGACTGTACCAGTCCCTGCTCCAGATTATCCACAACACCGGGGAGCGGGTCAACCGCCGGATGGAGATTCAGAACCAGAAGTAGGGCGCGGCATCCCGGACGCACCGCCTGTTTACCGGGTACGCCCGGGGGGCGCCACCGGTACCATGCCCTTGAACGGCCGGGGCGGCCGCAGTAGGGATATGCAGAGTATCGCTCCAATGTCAATCGATGCTTTCACATCTTCGGAGGTGTATTTTTTTGACCGACCAGAGCAAAATCCGCAATTTTTCGATGATTGCCCACATTGACCACGGCAAATCAAATCCCGCGGAGTCGGCCGACTCCGCGGGTACCCCGTGTTATTTTGCATCCTCGGCGGAAGTAAATTCCGCCTTCGGCAAGGTTTTGTCCGGGGGACAAAACGCTTGGACGCGGCAGGCCGCCGCGCCCCGCTGCGCGGGGTTCCGGGTGGATTTGCCGAAGGGAGGAGTATGCCATGACTGACCAATCTAAAATCCGCAACTTTTCCATTATCGCCCACATCGACCACGGCAAATCCACCCTGTCTGACCGGCTGATTGAGAAGTGCAACGCCGTTTCCCAGCGGGAGATGGAGAGCCAGCTGCTGGACAACATGGACCTGGAGCGGGAGCGGGGCATTACCATCAAGGCCCGGGCGGTGAAGCTCAACTATCAGGCTGCCGACGGGGAGACCTATGAGCTGAACCTGATCGATACGCCGGGCCACGTGGACTTCAACTATGAGGTGAGCCGCTCCCTGGCCGCCTGCGAGGGCGCGGTGCTCATAGTGGACGCCGCCCAGGGCATCGAGGCCCAGACCCTGGCCAACACCTTCCTGGCCCTGGAGCACGACCTGGAGATTCTGCCCGTGGTCAACAAGATTGACCTGCCCGCCGCCGACCCCAAGCGGGTGAAGGACGAGATTGAGAACATCATCGGCCTGCCCGCCCAGGACGCCCCCGAGATCTCCGCCAAGGTGGGGCTGAACATCGACGCGGTGCTGGAGGACATCGTGAAGAACGTCCCCGCCCCCAAGGGCGACCCGGAGGCCCCGCTCCGCGCCCTGATCTTTGACAGCCAGTACGATGCCTACCGGGGCGTGATCGTCTACTTCCGGGTGATGGAGGGAACCATCAAGACCGGGATGAAGGTGAAGATGATGGCCTCGGGCGCGTCCTATGAGGTGCTGGAGTGCGGCCACCTGCTCCCCCTGGGGATGGAGCCCTGCGGCGAGCTGATCGCCGGCGAGGTGGGCTACTTCACCGCCTCCATCAAAAACGTGAAGGACACCCAGGTGGGTGACACCGTCACCGGTGTGGAGCGCCCCGCCGCCGAGGCCCTGCCCGGCTACCGCCCCGCCCGCGCCATGGTGTACTGCGGCATTTACACCGAGGACGGCTCCAAGTATCCAGATCTGCGGGACGCCCTGGAGAAGCTCCAGCTCAACGACGCCTCCCTGTCCTTCGAGCCCGAGTCCTCCGCCGCCCTGGGCTTCGGCTTCCGCTGCGGCTTTTTGGGCATGCTCCACATGGAGATCATCCAGGAGCGGCTGGAGCGGGAGTTCGATCTGGATCTCATCACCACCCTGCCCTCGGTGATCTACCGTATCACCAAGACCGATGGCACCGTGGTCATGGTGGACAATCCCCACAATTACCCCGATCCGGCGGTGATCGAGCTGGCCGAGGAGCCCTACGCCAAGGTGTCCATCGTCTCGCCGCCCGATTATGTGGGCAACATCATGCCCATGTGCCAGGAGCGCCGGGGCGAGTTCAAGGACATGCAGTATCTGGACACCAACCTGGTGGAGCTGCACTACTCCATGCCCCTGGGCGAGATCATCTACGACTTTTTCGACACCCTCAAGGCCCGCACCAAGGGCTACGCCTCCCTGGACTACGAGCTGGACAAGTACGAGCCCTCCGAGCTGGTGAAGGTGGATATGCTGCTGAACGGCGATCAGGTGGACGCCCTGTCCTTCATCGCCCACCGGGAGAAGGCCTACCCCCGCGCCCGGCGGCTGTGTGAAAAGCTGCGGGACAACATCCCCCGCCAGCTCTTCGAGGTGCCCGTCCAGGCCGCCATCGGCGGCAAGGTCATCGCCCGCGAGACCGTCCGCGCCATGCGCAAGGACGTGCTGGCCAAGTGCTACGGCGGCGACATCACCCGGAAAAAGAAGCTGCTGGAGAAGCAGAAAGAGGGCAAAAAGAAGATGCGGAGCTTGGGTACGGTGCAGATCCCGACCGAGGCATTCATGGCGGTGCTTAAATTGGACGAAGAGTAAGCATCCGCAAAGTTCCCTCCTCGCGGCATAGCCGCTGCGGCCTACGCTACAAACGTGCCACCGGCACGTTTGCTTAACGCTGCGGTGGCGGTTCTCAAGTTGGACGAGGAATGACGGCATCTTCTTTTTGGCCTCTGGGGCCCCACAAGGTGGGGCGGCGCTTGCGCCGTACAAGGGTTTCGCCGAGAGCGAAACCCTTGGCGCAGGGCGGATTCACTCCGCCCGAGCATGTGAAATGGAGAGGGGGTCCCCGCGAAAGGCATGGCTTTCGCGGGGCGGGCAAAAAGAAGATGCGGAGCTTGGGTACGGTGCAGATCCCGACCGAGGCGTTCATGGCGGTGCTTAAATTGGACGAAGAGTAAGCATCCGCAAAGTTCCCTCCTCGCGGCATAGCCGCTGCGGCCTACGCTACAAACGTGCCACCGGCACGTTTGCTTAACGCTGCGGTGGCGGTTCTCAAGTTGGACGAGGAATGACGGCATCTTCTTTTTGACCTCTGGGGCCCCACAAGGTGGGGCGGCGCTTGCGCCGTACAAGGGTTTCGCCGGGGGCGTAGGGGCGGGGCTTGTCCCCGCCCGCAGGCGGGCTGGTGTGGGCATCGGCCCCTACGGGAGAAGCGCGGGCGGCCACAAGGGCCGCCCCTACAAAGAGGATACTATGAGATACAAAACCAGGAGCACACCACAGCGGTGTGCTCCTGGTTTTTGTTTGATCCGGTTTTCCACATGCGGGAAGGATCCTGTGGAAAACTTGCGAAGGCGGTTACTCGGCGGCCTCGTCCTCCTCCTTCTTGGTGCAGACGATGTTCAGCTCGTCCAGCTGGGCCTGGGTGACGAAGGAGGGGGCGCCCATCATGAGATCCTGGGCGTTCTTGTTCATGGGGAAGGGGATGATCTCCCGGATGGAGTCCTCGCCGGCCAGCAGCATGACCATGCGGTCCACGCCGGGGGCGATGCCCGCGTGGGGGGGCGCGCCGTAGGTGAAGGCGTTGTACATGGCGGGGAACTTGGCCTTCACGTCGTCCTCGCCCAGGCGGACGAGCTGGAAGGCCTCGATCATGATCTCCGGATCGTGGTTCCGCACGGCGCCGGAGGAGAGCTCCACGCCGTTGCACACCAGATCGTACTGGAAGGCGGTGATGGACAGGGGGTCCACCTCGCCGGCGGCGGCCTTTTTCAGAATCTCCAGTCCGCCGTTGGGCATGGAGAAGGGGTTGTGGCAGAACTCCAAAAGCCCGGATTCCTCGCCGATCTCGTACATGGGGAAGTCCACGATCCAGCAGAACTCATAGCGCTCCTTGTCCATATGGTTGGGGCAGAAGGCGCCCAGCTTGGAGCGGAGCACGCCGGCGGCCTTCTGGGCGGCCAGGAGCTTGCCGGCTGTGAGACCCACAAAGCAGCCCTTTTCCAGCCCCAGAGCGGCCACCACCGCGTCCTTCACGGGCTGGACAAACTTGGCGATGCCGCCCACAATCTCGCCGTTCTCGTCGTAGCGGAACCAGTAGGCCTTTTCGCCGGACTGGACCTCCACGTCAGCGCACAGCTTGTCGATCTGCTTGCGGGTGCCCTCGAAGCCGGTGACCACCACCGCCTTGACGGTGTTCCCCTCAAAGGGGCCGAAGCCGCAGGCGCCCAGGGCCTCGGTGGCGTCGGTGACGATCAGATCAATGCGCAGATCCGGCTTGTCGGAGCCGTACTTGTCCATGGCCTCCCGGTAGGAGATGCGGCGGAAGGGGGCGGTGGAGGCCACGTTGTAGGTGCCGTACCGGGCAAAGATGGGGGGCAGCACGTCCTCCAGCACGGCGAACACGTCCTCCTGATCGGCAAAGGCCATCTCCATGTCCAGCTGGTAGAACTCGCCGGGGGAGCGGTCGCCCCGGGCGTCCTCGTCCCGGAAGCAGGGGGCAATCTGGAAGTACTTGTCGAAGCCGGAGGCCATCAGAAGCTGCTTGAACTGCTGGGGGGCCTGGGGCAGGGCGTAGAACTTGCCGGGGTGCTTGCGGCTGGGCACCAGGTAGTCCCGGGCGCCCTCCGGGGAGGAGGCGGTGAGGATGGGGGTGGTGATCTCCAGGAAGCCGTGGTCAAGCATGGCCTTCCGCAGGGCGGCCACCACCTGGCAGCGGAGGATGATGTTGTTCTTCACCTCCGGGTTGCGCAGATCCAGATAGCGGTACTTCAGGCGGGCGGACTCGTCGGCCTCCCGGCTGCGGTTGATCTGGAAGGGCAGCTCGTTGTGGCGGCAGCGGCCCAGCACCTCCACCGCCTCCGGCACCACCTCGATGTCGCCGGTGGGCAGCTTGGGGTTCTTGGAGTCCCGCTCCCGCACCACACCGGTGATCTGGACGGTGGACTCCTTGTTCAGCCCCTTGAAGGCCTTCCACATGGCCTCGTTCTCCACGACCACCTGGGTCACCCCGTAGAAGTCCCGCAGGACGGCGAAGGCAAAGTTCTGGCCCACCTCGCGGACGTTCTCCAGAAAGCCCGCCAGGGTGACGGTCTGGCCCACGTGCTCCATACGGAGATCCCCGCAGGTGTGGGTGCGGTAATGGGTATGGGTTGTCTGCATCAAAAATCAACTCCAAATCGTAATATAGAAAGGATAAAATACAATCAGGATAGAAAAGAGAGCCATATAGGCAGATCGGAACGCCAAAAGAGACGCGGAGGCGGGCCGATGTGGGCATCGGCCTTTACGGGAGACACGGGCGGCCACAAGGGCCGCCCCTACGGGAAAGGGGTGTATAGAGGGATCGTAGGGGCGGGGCTTGTCCCCGCCCGGAGGCGGGCCGATGTGGGCATCGGCCCCTACGTGGGACACGGGCGGCCACAAGGGCTGCCCCTACGGGAAAGGGGGTGTATAGGGAGAACGTAGGGGCGGGGCTTGTCCCCGCCCGGAGGCGGGCCGATGTGGGCATCGGCCCCTATGTGGGACACGGGCGGCCACAAGGGCCGCCCCTACGGGTAAGGGGGCGTATAGAGGGTGTAGGGGCGGGTGCCCACACCCGCCCGGAGCTTATCCCTTCTGATCCAGATAGCGGCTGTAATACACCTGCATGTCGAAGTCCTTGTAGAGCTGGGTGCCGTCCTTGGCGGTGACGCCGAAGTGGGCCAGGGCGGTGTCCTCCACATAGTCCAGGAAGATCACGCCGTCCACGGTGTTGAACCAGTTGAACTCCATGCCCTGGGCGGCGCAGTCGGCCTCCAGGCCGTCGATGAGGGTCTGGACATAGGGCAGATACTGCCCGGCGGTGACGCCGTTGGTGAAGAGCACGTCGGCGGGCTTGAGGTAGGCGGCGGTGAACATGGCGTAGTCGGCGGGAGTGAAGCTCTCCCGCAGCTCCGGCCGGGCGACCCGGGCCACCATGGCGGCGGTCTCCGCCCGGGTGAGGGTCTTGTCGGGGGCAAAGGTGCCCCAGTCGTCCACGCCGGTGAGGATGCCGGCGTTGTAGAAGGACAGCACGGCGGCGTCGGCGGTGTCGGGCAGGGCGGTGATCTGGTTGATGGGGGTCAGCATATCCTCGGGCACCACGGCGGCAAGCATGGCGATGAACTCCTGGCGGGTGGCCTGCTTGACGGGATCGGGCACCTCCACCCCCAGTTTTTCCAGATAGTCCACATAGGAGGCGTACCAGGGCAGGGTGGAATCCACCAGGTAAATGGAGTCGCCGGTGATGGCCTCGTTCATGCGGGCGGCGATGGCGGCCACCTCGCCCACGGTAAGCACCTGGTCGGGGGCAAAGCCGGCGCCGGTGCCGGTCATGAGGCCCACCTCATAGCAGGTCTGGACGGTGGCGGCGTACCAGGCCGAGCCGGCCACATCGGCAAAGCCGGGATAGGTGTTGACGGCGGGGAAGGCCTCCTCCGGCGCGATGGCGGCGGCGGAGCCTGCCAGCAGGGCGGTGGAGAGAGCCAGGGCGATGAGCTGCTGTTTCATGGAACATTTCCTCCTGTACGTCGGGTTTTCCCCATTTAGACGGGGACATGGGGAGAAAGTTCCATCAGGCCTCCGGCTCTTGGATGGGAGTACCGCCCGCCCGGGCCGCCAGCCCGGCCTGCACCAGGGCCACGGCCTCCCCGGCCGTCACGGTCTGCTGCTGCCCGGTGGTCAGATCCTTTACCGTCACCTTGTTCTGCTGAATCTCGTCCTCCCCCAGGAAGGCGGCGTAGGGGATGGACAGCTTGTCCGCATAGGACAGCTTCTGCTTGAACTTTTTCTTCTCGCAGTGGAGCTGGGCGCGCACCCCCGCGTCCCGCAGGGCGGTGGCGAAGGAGATGGCGGGGGAGAGCTCTTCGGTCATGGGGAGGATCAGCACGTCCGCCGGGGCGGTGACCAGGGCGTCGTTCAGATAGCCCTGGGCCTCCAGTACGGAGAACAGGCGGGTCAGACCGATGGAAATACCGACTCCGGGGAGTTGTTTATCGGTATAATATTCCGCCAAGTTATCATAACGGCCCCCGGAGCAGATGGAACCCACCTCCGGGTGATCCAGCATGACGGTCTCGTACACGGTGCCGGTGTAGTAGTCCAGGCCGCGGGCGATGGTGAGATCCACCGTGAAGTGCTCCTCCGGCACGCCGAAGGCGGACATATACCTGACCACGGTCTCCAGCTCGGCCACGCCTAGATCGAAAAGCTCGTTCTTCCCCTTGAAGGGCTCCAGCGCGGCCATGGGATCGCCGGCGGCCAGGAGGGCGAGCAGGGCGTCGGCCGCCCCGCCGGGTACGGCGAAGTCGTCCGTCAGGATGGCGCGCACCTTCTCCGGGCCGATCTTCTCCAGCTTGTCGATGGTGCGCATCACGTCCCCGGCCTGCTTCTCCAGGCCCAGGATGGCGAACAGGCCGTTGAGTACCTTCCGGTTGTTGACCCGGATCTTGAAGCGGCGCAGACCCAGGGCGGTAAAGGTCTTGTAGATGATGGAGGGGATCTCTGCCTCGTTGGTGATGTCCAGGCTGCCGTCGCCGATGACGTCGATGTCCGCCTGGTAGAACTCCCGGTAGCGGCCCTTCTGGGCCCGCTCTCCCCGGTAGACCTTGGAGATCTGGAACCGGCGGAAGGGGAAGGTCAGCTCATTCTGGTGCAGGGCTACATACTTGGCCAGAGGCACGGTGAGATCAAAGCGGAGGGCAAGGTCGGAGTCGCCCTTGGTGAAGCGGTAGATCTGCTTCTCCGTCTCGCCGCCGCCCTTGGCCAGCAGCACCTCGGCCGCCTCGATGGCCGGGGTATCCAGGGGGGTGAAGCCGTACAGGGAATAGGACTTGCGCAGAATCTCCACCATCCGGTCGAACTGTACCTGCCGCGCGGGCAGCAGCTCCATGAAGCCGGACAGGGTGCGGGGTTTGATCTGGGCCATAGTGATGCTCCTTTTTAACAGTAATTGAGGCTGCTGCCCGCGCCGCCGCGGAAGCGGCGTCAAGCGTTTTGCGCAGCAAAACCTTGGAACAGTCCGAATTCACTTCGGCTTGTTTGAATGAAAAAGAGGGGCCCCGGCGGGGCACCGACCCGCTGGGGTCAGCAGTTCCATGAAGCCGGACAGGGTGCGTCCCGTCTCCACAATGGCCGGGCCGATGTGGGCAGAAGGTGAATTGCCCCAGAGGGGCAAGAGAGGCCGCCCTGGGGCGTCGGCCCCTACCGGGCGGCGGGGGATTCAGAGGCCGCAGGTTGGGCCGTAAAAAGGCGCTCTCGTCCCCTTCCACGGGACGAAAGCGCCTGCTTTCGTGGTGCCACCCATGTTCAGAGCGGAATTCCGCTCCCTCTGTCCTTCTGTTGCGGGAAGGGGACCGCACCCGTCTCCGGGCCCGCTGGTAAGGCCGTCTCCCGGCCTCCTGCCGCGGACGCTTTCAGCCGGAGGCGCCCTTCTCTGCTGCGGCGGTGTGGGCGGTACTTGCCCCGTCAGGGCGGTTTTTGCTCCACAATACTACCCCAAAGCGGGGAAAAAGTCAACCGGGAACCGCCCAGTTACGCGGTAAAGGGCTTGGTCTTGGGGTTGATGATATCGCGCCAGTCCAGATCCCCCCGCGCCCCACCCGGTGCCTTGCACCGTGCGGGGACCCCGGTGATTTTATTTGCGACCGCCGGAACTAAATTTCGTCGGCCTTCGGCGGCATACGCCGCCGCGCCGCCCGTAGGCGGCGTCCTGGAGCGGGGGGACGGAACGAGCTACGGCTCAGGCGGTAAAGGGCTTGGTCTTGGGGTTGATGATATCGCGCCAGTCCAGGTCCCCCCGCTCCAGGCCGTGGATGAGAATCTCCGCCGTAGCCACATTGGTGGCGAAGGGGATGTTGTACTGGTCGCAGAGAGTGGTAATATACTTCAGATCCGCGTCCAGATCGTTGGACTGGGGGTCGGAAAAGAAAAGCACCATGTCGATCTCGTTGTAGGCGATGCGGGCGCCGATCTGCTGGCTGCCGCCGTGCTCGTGGGAGAGGAAGAGCTGGACAGGCAGGCCGGTGGCCTCGGCCACCAGGCGGCCGGTGGTGTTGGTGGCGCAGATGGTATGCTTGGAGAGAATGCCGCAGTAGGCAATGCAGAACTGCACCATCAGCTCTTTTTTCCGGTCATGGCTCATCAGGGCAATATTCATCGTACTAACCTCTCTTCCACAGCGTGTTGCGCTTATCGTATTTTCATAAGGGGGGCCTTCTGGCCAAGCAGGCGCTTGGCAATGTTGAGATAGGCGACGGCGGCGCCCCGGCTGGCCCGGAGAATGAGGGGCTGGCCCTGGTTGGCGCACAGCATCACCTGAGGATCCTCCGGCACAATGCCCAGCAGGGGCAGGCCGGCGGCGTCCATGGCGTCATCAATGGTGGTGTGAAGGCGGCGGAGCAGCCGGGGCTGTACCCGGTTGACCACCAGATGGATGCGGGGGATGCGGTTCCGGAGCACCGAAACCGTGCGCTGGGCGTCCCGCAGGGCGGAGGCGTCGGTCGTGGAAACCACCATGGCCCGGTCCGCCGCACAGCAGGCCAGACGGAACCCCTCGCCCAGCCCTGCTGGCGAATCCATCAGGATGTAGTCGTACCCCTCCCTGGCCCGGTGAATCAGCTCCTTCATGGCCGCCTCGCTGAGCGGCGCTTCGGGCAGGGTGACGGGGGCGGTGAGGAGGAACAGGCCCTGGATGACGGGGTGGGGGACGGCGGCCCGCTCCAGTGTGCAGCGGCCGCAGAGCACGTCAGTGAAGTCCATCAGCGCCCGGTCGCTCAGACCCAAGGTCAGGTCCAGGTTGCGCAGGCCGATATCCATGTCGATGCAGAGCACCCGGTGGCCCAGCGCGGCCAGACAGGAGGCTACACCGCCGGTAATGGAGGTCTTTCCCGTGCCGCCCTTTCCCGACGTGATCACAATTGCAGTGGACATAGGTTCACTCCCGTTGTTTGACGTAAATACCATATCATACTTCCACAGTGGAATCAATGGGTTTTTGTGCAGAATAGTGAGAAAATTCCTGCTACAGCGGGGCTTTCTGTATCTTTGCCCACCGGCGGGGGTAGCCATTGGGGGTGGGGGTGCACTTCTCCACCAGCACCACCCGGTGGCGCACATTGGCGCCGGGAATGACATAGTCCACACTGGGCAGCAGCCGCCCGCCGAGGATGGAGATGCACCGGGCGGCGCGGTTGATCTCCTCGCCGCTGTCCACGCCCTTCATGGCCAGAAATCTGCCGCCCACCTTCAGATAGGGCAGACACAGCTCGCACAGGAGCTCCAGGGAGGCCACGGCCCGGGACACGGCGTAGTCGAAGCCGTCCCGGTAGCCGTCCACCAGGGCCTGCTCCTCCGCCCGGGCGTGGAGGCACTCCACCCCCTCCAGGCCCAGGGTATTGCACACCGAGGCAAGCCAATTCACCCGCTTGCCCAGGCTGTCCAGCAGGGTGAGCTGAAGGCTGGGCTCCAGGATGCGCAGGGGCAGGCCGGGGAAGCCCGCGCCGGTGCCCACGTCGATGAGCCGCTTGCCCCGGAGGTCCTCCCCCAGGGTGAGCAGGGCGGCGGAGTCCAGAAAGTGCAGGTCGGCCACCTGGTCGGGCTCGGTGATGGCGGTGAGGTTCATGACCTGGTTCTGCTCCAGCAGCAGACGGCCGTACTCAGCCAGCCGGGCCGCTGCGCCGTCGGGAGGCGTGAGGCCCAGGGCGGTCAGGCCGGAGGCAATACGCGCTTGCATGCTCACACCCCCAGTCCGGCCAGCAGGGCGGGCACGCCCTGCACCAGGCCGATTACAAGGATCACTCCGCAGGCCGCCGCCAGCAGGGCCATGCAGGCCTTTTTGGAGTAGGTGCACTCCGGCCGGCGGAACTGCCAGACGGCAATCACCGCCAGACCGGCGGCACCGGGGCAGACCAGCAGGGGGGCCAGCCCCCGGAGATAGGTTCCGCCGTGGAAAAACGGGTAGAGGTTGAGGGCGACGAAGATCAGCATGTAGGCCACCCCCACCCAGGCAATGATCCGCTTGACAGGGGAGGCAGGCGTATAGGAGGACGGCTCCTTCTGGTTTTTATTATCTGGTAGTTCAGCCATTTTTTTGCTCCTTCAAAAGATCCCGGATCTCCGTGAGGAGCGCCTCCTCCGCCGATGGCTTGGGGGGCGGGGGAGGGGCGGCCTCCTCCTTTTTGTGGAGACGGTTCAGCAGCTTGACGATGCAGAACACCACAAACGCCATAATCAGGAAGCTGAGCACGGCGTTGAGAAAGCTGCCCAGCATGAGGTCGCCGCCGCCGGGCAGGGGGATAGACAGGCCAGCCAGGGCCTCATTGTCCCCGGCGAAGATGCCGAGCACCGGGTTGAGGATGTCGTTTACCAGGGAGTCGGTGATTCCCTTGAACGCGCCGCCGATGATGACGCCGACGGCCAGATCCATCACATTGCCCCGGGCAATGAATTTGCGGAATTCGGCCAAAAAGCCGGTGGTTTTCTCTTTAGCAGACATAAAAACTCCTTATTTAAACGATAAGCGACAAAAGAACGGGGAGAATAGCCCCAGTTAGGGATTCTTGACACTCCAGCCCCAGTCCATATCCATGGGGGGCGTGTGCGGGGTGGGGGATTCCAGGCCGTACTTTTCTGAGATAGCGTCAATCTGCTCCTGGGTAAGCGTCTCCTCCGGCTGGGCGGATTCCGCAGGCTGGGGCCCGGCGGTACAGCCGCCCAGCAGCAGGGCGGCGGCGAGCAGGAGAGCGGCGGCCGGTAAGCGGTGCTTCATGACAAAGGCGCTCCTTTCAATACGTGGGAGAGCGGCTTACTGCTTGGGCGTCAGCACTTCCTTGCCGCCCATATAGGGCCGCAGGGCGGCGGGGATCTTCACGCTGCCGTCGGCCTGGAGGTTGTTCTCCAGGAAGGCGATGAGCATGCGGGGAGGGGCCACCACGGTGTTGTTGAGGGTGTGGGGCAGGTAGGTGCCGTTCTCCCCCTTGACCCGCATCTTGAGGCGGCGGGCCTGGGCGTCGCCCAGGTTGGAGCAGGAGCACACCTCGAAGTACTTCTGCTGGCGGGGGCTCCACGCCTCGATGTCGCAGGACTTGACCTTGAGATCGGCCAGATCGCCGGAGCAGCACTCCAGCTGGCGCACGGGGATGTCCAGAGAGCGGAACAGCTCCACCGACCAGCGCCACATCTTCTCGTACCAGTCCATGGACTCCTCGGGCCTGCACACCACCACCATCTCCTGCTTCTCGAACTGGTGGATGCGGTAGACGCCCCGCTCCTCGATGCCGTGGGCGCCCTTCTCCTTGCGGAAGCAGGGGGAATAGGAGGTGAGGGTCTGGGGCAGCTTGTCCTCGGGGATGATCTGGTCGATAAACTTGCCGATCATGGAGTGCTCGGAGGTGCCGATAAGGTAGAGATCCTCCCCCTCGATCTTATACATCATGGCGTCCATCTCGGTCTGGCTCATGACGCCCTCCACCACGTTGCCGTGGATCATGAAGGGGGGGATGCAGAAGGTGAAGCCCTTGTCGATCATGAAGTCGCGGGCGTAGGCCAGAACCGCCTCGTGGAGGCGGGCGATGTCGCCCATCAGGTAGTAGAAGCCCGCGCCGGATACCCGGCCGGCGGCGTCCATGTCGATGCCGTCGAAGGACTCCATGATCTGGGTGTGGTAGGGGATTTCAAAGGCGGGAACCGTCGCCTCGCCGAAGCGCTGTACCTCTACGTTGCAGGAGTCGTTGGGGCCGATGGGCACGGAGGGGTCGATGATGTTGGGAATCTGGAGCAGGATGTGGCGGAGCTGCTCGGCCAGCTCGGTCTCCCGGCCCTCCAGGAAGGCCAGCCGGTCGGCGTCGGCCTTGACCTCGGCCTTCAGCGCCTCGGCCTCCGCCAGCTTGGAGGGGTCCTTCTTGGACTGCCCCATCAGTATGCCCACCTGCTTGCTCTTGGCGTTGCGGGCGGTGCGCAGTTCCTGGGCCTCCTGGATGGTGCGGCGGTTCTCTGTGTCCAGCTCCAGCACCTGATCTACCAGAGGGAGCTTCTGTTCTTGAAACTTTTTTTTGATGTTCTCCTTCACGGCGTCGGGATTTTCCCGGATGAATTTAATGTCCAGCATGGTTGATTCTCCTTCAATAAAGTGGTGTGAGATAAACCCGTAGGGGCGACCCTTGTGGTCGCCCACGGGCGGCCATAAAGGCCGCCCCTACAGGGGAGAGAAAAGTGCGGAGCGGGTCGCGTGGGGAAGCGGAGGGGCAAGGGAGCGGAATGGCTATCCGGCGCCGTGCGGCGGATGGAATGGAGCGAACTTTGTGCAGTTGGGGCCCCCACGGGAGCCCAGCGGAGCGGGTCGCGTGGGGAAGCGGAGGGACAAGGGAGCGAAATGGCTATCCGGCGCTGTGCGCCGGATGAAATGGAGCGGACTTTGTGTAGATGGGGCCCCCACGGGAGCCCAGCGGAGCGGGTCGCGTGGGGAAGCGGAGGGGCAAGGGAGCGGAATGGCTATCCGGCGCTGTGCGCCGGATGAAATGGAGCGGACTTTGCCCCGACGCCGTTTCACGTGAAACAATCAGCCCAGCCACTCCATAAGGGACTGATAGGCCTCCAGGGGGTTGTAGTCCTGTCGCTGCTGGCCGGTAAGCCCATCGGCCACCGTACTCAGTACCCCCTCCATGCCGCCCGCTCCAGCCAGAGCGGCCTCGGCGGCGGCCGCCGCATCCCGGGCATCGGAGTAGCGCCCGTCATTGTATAGGGCGCGAACTTGGTTCAAATAGCAGAGCGCCTCCAACTGCACCAGGGCGGCTTCGTCGTCGGAGGCACTTTCTGCGTCCTCCAGCGCCTCCTGGAGCTGGGCCACCTGCTGGCTCAGGGCCTCGTTTTCCACCTTGAGGGTTTCGTTTTCCTGGAGAATGTTCTCCAGGGACTGGGTGGCCGAGTCGGAGGTCTGCTCCAGCTTGTCCATGGCCTCCTGGTTGGCCCGCTGCTGCATGAAGTAGGACATTAGCAGCAGGAGAAAAGCCGCTGCAAAGAGGATGACCAGATAGAGCAGCACCGAGCTGCGCTTGTGGGGCCGCTCATGCTCCGCCTCGTGCTGGAGGCGGCTGCGCTCCTGTTTGTCGGAATCAGTGCTCAAAGGGAAACCCCTCCTTTCCCGGCGGAGGGAAGCTGCTCCAGCAGCTCCAGCAGAGTGTTCAAATCCTCTGGATTGTAGTATTCCAGCTCGATTTTTCCCTTTTTCCGGCCATTGATGATGTGAACCTTGCGGCCGAAGCGGGTAGCCAGGGTCTTTTCCGCCTCCCGTAGATAAATGGACAGGTCAGGGCCGGCGGCGGACTTGGGCTCCGCAGCTTCTCTGGGTTCTGCGGCCAACCGCTTGGCCAGAGCTTCGGTCTGCCGGACGGAGAGCTCCTCCGCAATGACCTTCTGCGCCAGCTTTTTCTGTAGCTCCCCGCTGGGCACGGCCAGGATGGCCCTGGCGTGGCCGGCGGAGAGCTTGCCCTCCTCCAGCAGCAGGTGTACCGGGTCGGGAAGGGTCAGCAGCCGCAGGGCGTTGGCAACGGCAGGGCGGGACTTGCCCACCCGCTGGGCCACCTCCTCCTGGGTGAGACCGTATTCGCTCATGAGCACCTTGTAGCCGTTGGCCTCTTCAATCGGGTTCAGATCCTCCCGCTGGAGGTTCTCGATGAGGCCGAGCTCCATCACCTTGCGGTCGTCGGCCTCGATGATGACGGCGGGGATTTCGCTCAGGCCCGCCAGCTTGGCGGCCCGCCAGCGGCGCTCCCCGGCGATGATCTGGTAGTAGCCCGACGAGAGCCGGCGGACGGTGAGGGGTTGAATGATCCCGTGGATGCGGATAGAGTCGGCCAAATCCTGAAGGCTTTCCTCGTCAAACCGCTTTCGGGGCTGCTTGAGCCCCGGTTCCACCTGGGAGATGGGGAGGGAGAGGGAGCCCCCCTCCTGGGACTGGAGGGCGGCGTCCCCCAGCAGTGCGCCCAGGCCCTTGCCCAGGCCGCGTTCCAATGCCATAGGTCAATCCTTCCTTTCCACACGGGTGACGGCGTATTGATTGTCCTCCAGCAGCTCCTGGGCCAGGGCATCGTAGGCCTCCGCGCCCCGGGAGAGGGCGTCATAGGCGGACACCGGCTTGCCAAAGCTGGGGGCCTCGGACAGGCGGACGTTACGGGGGATCACCGTGGCGTACACCTGGCCGGGGAAGTGGCGTTTGACCTCCTCCGCCACCTGCATGGAGAGATTGGTACGGCCGTCGTACATGGTGAGTACCACCCCCTCCAGGGCAATTTTGGGGTTGAGGGATCGCTTGACAATGCGAATGGTGGAGAGAAGGTCGCTGAGCCCCTCCAGGGCGTAGTACTCACATTGCACCGGTACCAGCACGGTATCCGCTGCGCACAGGGCGTTCAGGGTCAGCAGTTCCAGAGAGGGTGGACAGTCAATGAAGATGTAGTCATAGTGTTCCGCCACCTGCTCCAAGGCGTTTTTCAGTCGGTACTCCCGCTGCTCCAGGGCGATCATCTCAATGGTGGCCCCCGCCAGCGCCTTGTTGGAGGGGAGCACATCGCCGTAGGAGGTGGAGGAGATGGCCTTGGCGGTCTCCGTCCCGTTGAGAAGCACGTCATAGATGTTGGGCGAGGTGGTCTTGTCTACGCCGAAGCCGGAAGTGGTGTTGGCCTGGGGGTCAAAATCGCACACCAGCACCCGGCAGCCCTGGTTTTTCAGAGCCGCCGCCAGGTTGACACAGGTGGTAGTCTTTCCCACGCCGCCCTTTTGATTCACAATTGCAATGGTCTTTGCCATAGCACACCTGCCTTTTTGGGTCGTTGCAAAGGGTCAGGTTCTATTATATAGCGGCGGTAGACGTAATTCAACTGAAATTCGCGCTGTTTCACGTGAAACAGGAAAAAAAGAGGATGGAGCTGTTTCACGTGAAACAGCCCCATCCTTTTAGGAAAACCGCCATGGCCTCCGCGTACGGCGCGCCTCTACTTGGGAATAGTGATGGTCAGCAAGATGGAGTCCTCCGTCTCCTGGCGCTTGCAGTTGGCCTGTACGCCCGCGCTCTTCATCATGGACAGTCCCCGGGTCACGGTGTTAAGAAACAGCCGCACATCCTTAATTACAAAGGTTGGTTTTTTTCGGGCGGGCTTGTCTGCCGGATGAAGCAGGGTTTCCACATACTCCTCCGTCCGGGCCACAGTAAGCCCCTGCTCTACCACATGCCGGGCGGCCGTGCGCTGGAGTTCCGGCTCCTCCAGGCGGAGCAGCGCCCGGGCGTGGCGCTCGGTGCAGCCGTGCTCCCGCAGCAGGGTGAGGACATCGGGCGGGAGGCGGAGCAGGCGCAGCTTGTTGGCCACCGCCGACTGGGACTTGCCGATGCGGCGGGCCGCCTCCTCCTGAGACAGATGGTAGGTCTCGATCAGCTTGGCCAGCGCGGTGGCCTCCTCCACAAAGTTGAGATCCCGCCGCTGAAGGTTCTCCACCAGGGCCAGCAAAGAAGAGCCCTGGCTGTCCACGCTGACCAGAATGCAGGGCACCTCGGTGAGACCGGCCATGCGGGAGGCCCGCAGGCGGCGCTCCCCGGAAATCAGCTCGTAGCCGCCGTTCTTGGACCGGCGGACGGACAGGGGCTGGAGTACGCCGAGCTCCTGAATGCTGGCGGCCAGCTCCTCCAGGCCCTCCCGGGAAAAGCAGGTGCGGGGCTGGTCCGGATTGGGGGAAATGGCGGCAATGGGGAGAAACAGCACTTTGGTGCTCTCAAACAGTCCTTTTCGACGCAGTAAGGACATCGGAAAGCCTCCTTTGCGGTAGAATATTGACTAACCATATATTACCATATTTTGGTGCAAAAAAAGCCGGATGCCGTCGATTGGGAAATATTTTCCAAAATGACAGAAAGCTTCGTGCGCACAGGGCGTACCGCGAAACGACGCAAAGGCTCAGGCGCATGAAGTGTTTGCGCATGTGGGCCGTACCAACCCACGCGCTGTCATCCCATGGCCGTGCCGCTGTTAAGCGGCACAGGGCTAATTTTGCTCTGCTCCTGCACAGCAAAAAAGCCCGCCCGGCATTTAGGTCCGGGCGGGCGGAGAATCAGGGCTGTAAGAAGCCCTTTCCAAAGATTTCACTGGAGTTGGCTACAATCAGAAAAGCATGGGGATCAATCTTTTTCAGGTAGCGGCGCAGAAGCACGGCCTGTCCCCTGGTGAGGACGGTGAGCACCACGTGGTGCTCCGCGTGGGTATAGGCGCCCTGGGCCTGCCATACGGTGGCGCCCCGGCCCAGGGTATGGGTAATATAGTCGCACACATGCTCCGGGTCGTAGGAGATGACGAAAAAGGCCTTGCGCCGGTTGAAGGACTCAATGGCGCTGTCCACCAACACTGACTTGAGGGCCAGGCCCAGCAGGGAGCACAGTCCCGCCGTGATGTCAAAGACAAAGAGGGCGGCCGCCGCGATGACCACGTCGGAGAGGAGCAGGGCACGCCCTACGTCCAGGCCGGTGTATTTTTTGAGAATCATGGCGGCGATATCGGTGCCGCCGGAGGAGGCGTCTATGTTGAAAAGGATGGCGGAGCCCAGGGCGGGGAGGATCACCGCGAAGAACAGCTCCAGCATGAGCTGGTCGGTGAGAGGACGGTCCATGGGAAACGCCCACTCAAAGAGCTGAATGAGCCCGGCGGAGAGAATGGAACAGTAGACCGTCCGGGCGCCGAAGCCCCTGTTGAGCATTACAAAGCCCAGCACCAAAAAGAGCACATTGATGATGGTGTTGAAGGTAGAGGGGGAGAGCTGGGGCAGCAGCTTTCCCAGCAGCACCGCCAGGCCGGACACGCCGCCCATGGAAAAATGGTTGGGAAATTTGAAAAAGTAGACCCCCACCGACACCAGCAGGGTGCCCAGGTTCATCAGCAGGAATTCGCGCAGCAGTTCCTTGCGGTTGGTCATCCGTTTCACTTCCTAAGTAGATGGTAAGCGGGTCAGCGCTGGGTCAGCAGAGCGCTCCACACGTCGTAGGCACCGTCCGCCGGAATGTTGCCGATGCGCCACAGGGAGACTCCTGTGATGCCAAACATCCGGGCCAGCGCCACCTTGTCCAGCACGCTCTGCTCGTTCTCGTACCAGACCTTGTAACGGCTGCCGTCCTCGGTAGTGTAGAGGGCGCAGGGATTGCGGAACTCCTCCGAGTAGACCACCTGGGTGTCGGGCTGGGCCAGGCGCAGAGCCAGGGTGGAGGGGGCGGGGTGGTAGATAGTGGTCTCCAGCAGGCGGTCCTCTCCGTCCACGTGGAAGCCCGCCGAGCCAAAGGAGATCTGCAGGGCCAGCTTGCTCCGGTCGGCCACGCCGGTGGCCGGGTCGGTAAGATCACGCAGAGCCTCGTACACGCTGGCGAAGGGGGTGACGGGGGAGTCGGTGTTGGTAGTGCCTGCATAGGAGTCGGGGACGGAGGTCCACTGGTAGTCGTGGGCCATGAGGATCACCTTGTCGGCGGCCTCGCCAATGCCCCGGTAGTCAAAGCCGGTGTACCAGGTGTCGGGCTGGACGCAGACATAGAGGGTTTTCCCCTGGGGCAGGGCGGCGTCCAGCTCTTTTAGAAAGGTTACATAATTCTGTTTTATGGTATCCCCCTTCAGGCCCTCAAAGTCGATGGTCAGGCCCGCGTAGTCCGCGCTGGCGGCAGTCAACGCGGCCACGGCCTGGGCCCGGGCCTCGGGCGTGCCGGTCACCGCCGCCACCGTGGAGGTGGTGGTGCCGTCGGGGAGGGGGATGGAATCGCCCGCTGAGGCATATACATTTAAGTTGTAGGGGAGGCTGCGGGTATCCCAGTAATCGGTGGCGGGGGTGGGGTCGTCGGGGCGCACCCAGTCGTTGCCGTTGGTGCGGGAGGAGTTGAGGACGGGCCCGGCGGCGGGGTCGTACTCCATCCGGGCCCAGCCTACGCTCACCGCGTCCATGGAGGCGGTGAGATCAATCTGGGAATAGGAGGAGAAGGCGTAAAAGCCGTGGAGCCAGTCCAGCTTGGAGGTGTACCGCTCGTACACCCGCACCAGCATGGCGGCGGCCTCCTCCCGGGTGGCGGAGTCGCGGGGCAGGAACTTGAGCTGGCCGCCCGCCCCGGCCACGCCGGTGATCATGCCGATGTCGTAGGCGATGGCGACGTATCCCCGGTTGTCCGTCACGTCGTCAAAGGGCAGCTCCAGCCCGGACAGGGACTGGGCCAGCGTGCCGTAGCCCAGGGCCCGCACCAGCATGACCGCCATCTCCTCCCGGCTGATATAGTCCTCCGGACGGAAGGCGCCGCCGGCGTCCATCACGCCGTGGGCCAGGGCGGTCTCCACATAGGAGTAGGCCCAGTGAGAGGCGGGGCAGTCGGAAAACGAGGGCGCGCCCGGGGAGGCGGCATCCCAGCCGAACATGCGGCAGAGCACGGCCACAAACTCGCCCCGGGTCAGCTCCTTCCCCACGCCGAAGGTGCCGTCGGGGTAGCCGTTCATCAGGCCATAGCCCTCCGCCTTTTCGATGACCTCTGCGGCCCAGGTGCCCTCCGCGTCGGAAAATGCGGCGCTGGCCGCAGGGGAGAGGGGTGCGGCGCTCAAAAGCAAAACGGCGGCCAGGGCTGCCGCACAGAAACGGTGTTTCATAACAATAAACCTCCTTGCTCAAAAGCGATCAACAGCATTGTACCAAACCCGGCGCAAAAGCACAATGAAAAAACCGGAAAGCGGGGAGAACCTCCGTACAAAATTTCTAAAAACAGGTGACGAAAGCAATCTTTTTTGATAGAATATAGGCAGTTGCAGTTGTCTGTCAAATTCGATACAATAGAAATAACTTTTTCTTGTGGAGTAAGGAGAGGGACATAATGAAACTGCTGGAGGAGCGCATTCGGACCCACGGAAAAATCCGTGAAGGCGGCGTGCTGAAGGTGGACAGCTTTCTGAATCATCAGATGGACGTGAAGCTGTTCCAGGAAATGGGCAAGGAGTTCCTGCGCTTGTTTGGGGACTGCGGGGTTACCAAGATTTTGACCATCGAGGCATCGGGGATCGGGATCGCATGTGTAACCGCGCAGTTTTTTGATTGTCCGGTGATCTTTGCCAAGAAGAACAAGACCCGCAACATCGCCGGCGATGTCTACACCTCCAAGGTGGAGTCCTTTACCCACGGCAAGGTGTACGACATCATCGTGTCCAAGGAGTTTCTGCACCCCGAGGACCGGGTACTGCTCATCGACGACTTTTTAGCCAACGGCTCGGCCCTGCAGGGCCTCATCAACCTGGTGCAGGATGCCGGCGCCACCCTGGTGGGTGCGGGCATCTGTGTGGAGAAGGCATTCCAGCCCGGCGGCGACCTGATCCGCGGTATGGGAGTCCGGGTGGAGTCCCTGGCGCGCATCAAAGCCATGAGCGTGGAGGGCGGCGTGGAGTTCTGCTGAGCCCACAGCTCCAGCCGCCGCATCCCGTAGGGGCGGCCCTTGTGGCCGCCCGCCGGGAGGGCGGAGGAAAGAAAGCGAAGAGAAAAGCGGAGGCGGGCGCCTCCGCCGGATGAACCGAGGTCTTACGGTTCGTCGGGGAGCCTCCGGGCTCCTGTCTTACACAGCAAGACCGGCTGCCGCAGGCGGAGGACGTCCCTCCGTGATGAGCGGATGATTTTGGCGTTCGGCGCGTATGGCGCCCGTCGGTGAGCAGGGGGGAGTGCCCCCCGTGTTCAGGCAGCCGTTTTGAATAGAGGACCCGATTGATTGAGAGACACAATTAAGGAGGAACTTAAACGATGAAAAAGAGACTGCTTGCACTGCTCCTGGCGGGCGCTATGTCTGTTGGACTGGCCGCCTGCGGCAACAGCGGGGACGAGGGCTCCGCCAACACCCCGGCCGGCGGGGAGACCACCCCGGTGACTGACGGCACTGGTGAGCCCTCCGCCGAGGGTAAAACCGTCAAGGTGGGCATGGTTTGCATCGGCGACGAGAACGACCAGGGTTATACCTATAACTTTATGAAGGCCGTGGAGGAGGCCACCGCCCAGTTGGCCGAGCAGGGCATTACCGTGGAGTGGAGCTACAAGAAAAATATCCTGGAGGACTCCGGCTGCGAGGACGCCAACATCGAGCTGGCCGAGGATGGATGTGATATTATCATCAACAACTCCTACGGCTTCGAGCCCTTTATGCTGAAGGTGGCCCCCGACTACCCCGAAATCGAGTTCATCTCCTGTACCAACCAGGCCTCTGCCGTGGACGATCTGGACAACACCCACAACGCCTTCGCCAACATCTACGAGGGCCGCTACCTGGCCGGCGTGGCCGGCGGCATGAAGCTGCAGCAGATGATCGACGAGGGCACCATCACCGCCGAGGAGGCTGTCATTGGCTACGTGGCCGCTTTCCCCTTTGCTGAGGTGGTTTCCGGCTACACCGCCTTCTACCAGGGCGCCAAGAGCGTGTGTCCCTCTGTCACCATGAAGGTCAAGTACGTCAACTCCTGGTCCGACGCGCCCCAGGAGGCCGCCGCCGCCTCCGCCCTGGCCGACGAGGGCTGCGTGCTCATTTCCCAGCACTCCGACAACACCACCCCCGCCACCTCCGCCCAGGACGCCGGCGTGTTCCACTGCGGCTACAACAACGACATGACCGGCGTGGCCCCCGAGGCCAGCCTCATCTCCTGCCGCGTGGACTGGACGCCCTATTTCGTCTATGCCATCTCCGCCGTGGCCAACGGTGAGAGCTTTGACCAGGACTGGACTGCCGGCTACGCCGATGGCTCCGTCAAGCTGACCGAGCTGAACACCGCCATTGCCGCCCCCGGCACTGAGGAGGCGTTGGAAAAGGCGGAGGCCGATCTGGCGGGCGGCCTGCACGTGTTCGCCGGCCCCCTGTCCGGCCACCCGGCCCAGAATCCTGACGGCGAGGTGTGGAGCATCGGTGAGGGCGAGTTCTTCCCCGAATCCGACCTGAGCCAGGAGGGCGGCCTGTCCGCACCTCAGTTCTGCTACGTCATCGACGGCATCACCGAGGAGTAAACAAAAGATCAAACCGGAAGCAAAGGCGGGGCCGGCCCAGGCGGGCCGGCCCCGGATTTCTCCCCCGCGACCGCGCCGGGGGCCTTTGCCGCAAGGAGTAGCGAGTGAGAGAGAAGAGAACGCTTCGGCCCCGCGGGGGCCGGGAAAGGAGGCTGGGTTTGGAACAGGTCAGCGCGATCCAGCTCAAGGGGATCACCAAGCGGTTTGGCCGCGTCGTGGCCAACGACGGAATTGATCTGGAGGTCCGGCGCGGCGAGATTCTCTCCCTGCTGGGGGAGAACGGCAGCGGAAAGACCACCCTGATGAACATGATCTCCGGCATCTACTTCCCAGACGAGGGACACATCTGCGTGGGCGGGAGGGAGGTCACCATCCGCTCCCCCAAGGACGCCTACGCCCTGGGTATCGGCATGATCCACCAGCACTTCAAGCTGGTGGACGTGTTCACCGCGGCGGAGAACATTGTCCTGGGCCTGGAGGGGAAGGGGGCCTTCGATCTCCGGGCCGCCGCCCGCCGGGTGAAGGAGATCAGCGAAAAGTACGGCTTTGACATCGATCCCGGCAAAAAGGTCTACGACATGTCGGTGTCGGAGAAGCAGACGGTGGAGATCCTCAAGGTGCTCTACCGGGGGGCGGACATCCTGATTCTGGATGAGCCCACCGCCGTCCTTACCCCCCAGGAGACGGAAAAGCTCTTCGCCGTCCTGCGCAACATGCGCGCCGACGGCAAGGCCATCGTGATCATCACCCACAAGCTCCACGAGGTCATGGCCCTCTCCGACCGGGTGGCCGTCCTCCGCAAGGGCAAGTACATCGGCACCGTCCACACAGCCGACACCGACCCCCAGAAGCTCACCGAGATGATGGTGGGCCGGGCGGTGAGCCTGAACATCGACCGGCCGGAGGCCAAGTACCGGGATCTCCGCCTGGAGGTCAAGGGCCTGACCTGCCGGGATCACGAGGGGATCAAGACCCTGGATGACGTGTCCTTCCAGGCCTTCGGCGGCGAAATCCTGGGCATTGCGGGCATCGCCGGCTCCGGCCAGAAGGAGCTGCTGGAGGCCATCGCCGGCCTCCAGGCCGCGGAGGCGGGCAGCGTGCTCTATTACCCGCCCCACCCCAACAGCGACATTGCCGGCTACCACGTCCCCGTAGACCGGGACGGCGAGGAGCTGGTGGGCAAGACCCCCATGCAGATCCGCCGTGTGGGCGTGTCCCTGGCCTTCGTGCCGGAGGACCGCCTGGGCATGGGCCTGGTGGCGGGCATGGACATGGTGGACAACATGATGCTCAAGACCTACCGGGAGCACAAGGGCCCCTTCGTGGACCGCAAGGCCCCCCGGGCGCTGGCCCAGCGGCTGATTGACGAGCTGGAGATCGTCACCCCCGGCGTCGGCACCCCGGTGCGCCGGCTCTCCGGCGGCAACGTGCAGAAGGTGCTGGTGGGCCGGGAGATCGACTCCACCCCCACCGTGCTTATGACCGCCTACCCCGTCCGGGGCCTGGACATCAACTCGTCCTACACCATCTACGGCCTGCTCAACCAGCAGAAGATGAAGGGAGTGGCCGTGCTCCTGGTGGGGGAGGATCTGGACGTGCTGCTGGAGCTGTGCGACCGGATCCTGGTACTCTGCGGCGGCAAGGTCTCCGGCATCGTGGACGGCCGGAATACCACAAAGGAAGAGGTGGGCCTCTACATGACCCACGTGGGCGGCGGAAAGGAGGCGGGCGAGCGTGCATAGCAGCGGCAAAACACCCCTGATCCGCCTGGCCAAGCGGGACGGCATGGCCGGCGCGGGCCAGTGGGGCATCCGCATCGCGGCCATCCTGCTGGCCCTGGTGGTGGGCGGCCTGGTGATCCTGCTCTCGGGCAACAACCCCATCCAGGGCTACGCCATCATCGTGGAGGGCGCCCTGGGCAAGACCTCCGGCATCCGGCAGACCGTGAAGAACTTCATCCCCCTGCTAGGGACCGCCCTGGCCATTGCCCCCTGCTTCAAGATGCGCTTCTGGAACATCGGCGCCGAGGGACAGATCACCGCCGGCGCCATGTGCGCCACCTATTTCGCCCTCTTCTGGGCCGACTCCATCCCCCAGGTGCCCCTGCTGCTCCTCATGTGCGCCGCCGGCGCCATCGGCGGCGGCCTGTGGGCGCTGGTGCCCGCCTTCTTCAAGGCCCGCTGGGGGACCAACGAGACTCTGTTTACCCTGATGATGAACTACATCATCATCGGCGTGGTGAAGTGGCTCCAGGGCGGCCCGTGGGAGAAGATCCCCCGGGGCAGTCAGCAGATTGAGCAGTTCGCCTCCAACGCCTGCCTGCCCCGGGTGGCCGGCGTGTACTGCGGCTGGATCGTGGTGCTGGCCCTGACGGTGTTCATGTTTATCTACATGAAGTACACCAAGCACGGCTATGAGATCGCCGTCATCGGCGAGAGCGAGAACACCGCCCGGTACGCGGGCATGAACGTGGGCTGGGTCATCATGCGCACCATGTTCCTCTCCGGCGCCATCGCCGGCGTGGTGGGCTTCCTGCTGGTCTCCGGCGCCAACAACACCCTGTACTCCGGCGTGGCCGCCGGGGCGGGCTTCACCGCCATCACCGTGGCCTGGCTGGCCCAGCTCAACCCCTTCGCCATGGTGGGCATATCCGCCCTGCTGGCCGTCCTCCAGAAGGGCGCGGACACCCTCAACACCCAGATGGGTATCCCCGCGTCCCTCTCCGACGTCATCACCGGCGTGCTTCTCTTCTTCATGCTGGGGTGCGAGTTCTTCATCAACTATAAGCTGGTCTTCCGCGGCGCGGAGGAGCGTCACAAGAGGAAGGAGGCGGCGAAATGACCTTTCTGCTCAACCTGATCACGGCCGCCGTCCTCTACGGCACGCCCCTGCTCTACGGCACCAGCGGCGAAATCCTCACCGAAAAGTCGGGCAACCTGAACCTGGGCGTCGAGGGCATGATGTTCATGGGCGGCGCCCTGGGCCTGGGCGCGGCGTTCTACTATGAGAAGCTGGCGGGCGCGGCGGTGTCCGCCCCCCTGGCGGTGGTCATCGCCATCGCCGCCTCCTTCCTGGCCGGCGCGCTGGCCGCCCTGCTCTTCAGCTTCCTTACCATCACCCTGCGGGCCAACCAGAACGTCACCGGTCTGGCCCTCACCATCTTCGGCACCGGCGTGGGCCAGTACATCGGTGAATTTATGCGGGTGCGGGAGGGCACCTACGTGGCCGTCAGCAACACCCTGAAGGGGGCCTTCAACGGCTCGCCCTTCCCGGTCTTCCTCCAGGAGCTGCCGGTGGTGGGCAGGCTGCTCTTCAGCCACAGCATCTTCACCTATCTGGGCATCGCCATGGCAGTGGCCATGGGCCTGTACCTCCACCGCAGCCGCTCCGGCCTCTACCTGCGCGCGGTGGGCGAGTCCCCCGCCACCGCCGATGCCGCCGGCATCAGCGTCACCCGCTGCAAGTATCTGGCCACCGTCATCGGCGGCGGCATCTCGGCCATCGGCGGCATGGTGTATATCATGACCGTGGTGGGCGGCGTTTGGAACCACGAGGGACTCTCCGGCGTGGGCTGGCTGGCCGTCGCTCTGGTGATCTTCTGCCTGTGGAGCCCCTACCGGGCCATCTGGGGTTCCATCCTCTTCGGCGGCCTGCTCATTCTCTACCTGCGCATGCCCATCGACCTGATCCCCGACCAGATCTACAAGATCCTGCCCTATGTGGTCACCGTGATCGTGCTGGTCTTTACCTCCATGCGCAACAACCGCGACAAGCAGCCGCCGGCCAGTTTGGGCCTGGCGTATTTCCGGGAGGAGCGGTAAGCCACGGATGTTTACCCGCTTTCCCGGCTGCTTGGCGCGGAGGGACCCGCCGCAGGCGGGACGCGCCGGAGGCGCGCAGGCCGGGGGAATTCAGTTCCCCCGGCCGCAGATAAAAGGAATGGGGCCCCCGCCGGGCCACAGGCCCGGT
>ENA-UONZ01001096-UONZ01001096.1-human-gut-metagenome-genome-assembly--contig:-C93old-NODE-1096-length-34100-cov-30.269672_pt1 | contig 34100 bp, 31 predicted proteins | sample MGYA00242468_ERZ724015 | MGnify/ENA metagenome assembly ERZ724015
CGGTGCGGCAGTACACCAGCCACAGGGCGTTTTTGTCCGGCAGCACCTCGGCGGCACGGTCGATGACCTGCCCCAGCGGCAGCAGCTTTGCCCCGGGGATGTGCCCCACGGCGTATTCGTCCGGCTCGCGCACATCTACGGCGACAGCCTTGCCGGAATCCAGCAGACGGATAGCGTCTGCTGCGGTGATCTTCTCTGTCATACTCTCACTCCTCAAAGATAGGTTCTGTTCCATCCTATGATAGCAGACCTTTTTTGTTTGCACAAGAGGTTTGTCCTTTGCAAAATCCGAGTAACGTGCTATACTATGAAATACAGCAAGGAGAGGACTACCATGAAATTTTCCACCAAGAGCCGCTACGCCCTGCGCCTGATGGCGGAGCTGGCGCGCTATGCGCCGGGCACCACCGTCAGCCTGAAGGAGATCAGCGAGCGGCAGAACCTGAGCCTGAAATATCTGGAGCAGATCGTCACCCCGCTGGCGCGGGTAGGGCTGGTCAAGAGCGAGCGGGGCAGTCAGGGCGGCTACCGCCTGACTAAGGATGCTGCCGACTACACCGCCGGCGAGATCCTGCGCGCCATCGAGGGCAGCGTGGCGCCCATTCCGTGCCTTGGCAGCGTGACCAATGAGTGCCCTATGTCCGAGCAGTGCTTCACTCTGCCGTTCTGGGCGGGGCTGGATGAGGTGATCAACCAGTATATCGACAGCGTTACGCTGGAGCAGCTGGCAAGCCAGCTGCCTGCGCTGGATTCCGCCGCGCAGGAGAGCTGCTGCAGCTGCGGCGGCACGAAAAATGAGAAATAAGTAAAAATAAGGCTTGACATTCCCCTTTGCATCGGCTATAATAATCAAGCATTCAGCGAATGTATATAGGGGTATAGCTCAGCTGGTAGAGCAGCGGTCTCCAAAACCGCGTGCCGTGAGTTCGAAACTTACTACCCCTGCCATGACGCACAGGTTCTTCGGAACTTGTGCGTTTTGTTTTTTGGTAAAACTCCCTCAGTCAAAACCGTCAGGTTTTGACTGAGGGAGTTCGTTCCTCCACCCCCTTTTGCAAAAAATTGCATTTTCCGCAAATTTGTGCTTGACAACAGACCGACTTTCCGATATAATAGAGCACGTTCCCGCGGTAAGATGCCGCACGAACTTGAGCGATCATGGCCCGGTAGCTCAGTTGGTTAGAGCACCAGCCTGTCACGCTGGGGGTCGTCGGTTCGAGCCCGATCCGGGTCGCCATTTGCTGCTATAGCTCAGTTGGTAGAGCGCATCCTTGGTAAGGATGAGGTCTCCAGTTCGAATCTGGATAGCAGCTCCAAAGGCAAGCACCTCGAAGTTTTAGGACTTCGGGGTGTTTTTTTGCGCTTTTTCAGGGCAGAGGGCTTGTTGCATCCTACTGCTTGTGGAAACCGCCCAAAATAGAACGACTTTTTCTTCCGCTACGTCAATTGAAGCTGCCTCCGAATTGTTATATAATTAACATAATAAATAAAAATACGGCACAGCGCTGTGTGTGCCGTACTATTTTTGGAGGTTTTGTATTATGGCTCGTTTTACTTTGCCCCGTGATCTGTACCATGGCAAGGGCGCTCTGGAGGCACTGAAGTCCTTTACCGGCAAAAAGGCAATGATCTGCGTCGGCGGCGGCTCCATGAAACGCTTCGGCTTTTTGGATCGTGCGGTGGAGTACCTGAAGGAAGCCGGCATGGAAGTGGAGCTGTTCGAGGGTATCGAACCCGATCCTTCCGTGGAGACCGTCATGCGCGGCGCCGAGGCCATGCTGAAGTTTGAGCCCGACTGGATCATCGCCATGGGCGGCGGCTCTCCCATCGATGCAGCCAAGGCCATGTGGATCAAGTACGAGTACCCCGAGATCACCTTTGAGGAGATGTGCAAGGTGTTCGGCATCCCGCCGCTGCGCCGCAAGGCACACTTCTGCGCCATTTCCTCCACCTCCGGCACTGCCACCGAGGTGACCGCTTTCTCCATCATCACCGACTACCAGAAGGGCATCAAGTACCCCATCGCAGACTTTGAGATCACCCCGGACGTGGCCATCGTGGACCCGGATCTGGCTGAGACCATGCCCAAGAAGCTGGTCGCCCACACCGGTATGGACGCCATGACTCACGCTGTGGAGGCTTATGTTTCCACCGCGCACTGCGACTACACCGACCCGCTGGCCATCTTCGCCATCCGCATGATCCAGGGCGATCTGGTGGACAGCTACAATGGCGATATGTCCAAGCGCGACTCCATGCACAACGCCCAGTGCCTTGCCGGTATGGCCTTCTCCAACGCACTGCTGGGCATCGTGCACTCCATGGCACACAAGACCGGCGCTGCCTTTGCAGACTACGGCGCACACATCATCCACGGCGCGGCCAACGCCATGTACCTGCCCAAGGTCATCGCCTTCAACGCCAAGGACCCCGAGGCCAAGAAGCGCTACGGCGTCATCGCAGACGAGATGAAGCTGGGCGGCGCAAACGATGACGAAAAGGTCAAGCTGCTTATCGAGTACCTGCGCGGCATGAACGATGCGCTGAACATCCCCCACTGCATCCAGCACTACGGTCCGGACTCCTACCCCACCGAGCAGGGCTTTGTGCCGGAGGAAGTGTTCCTCGAGCGTCTGCCCGAGATCGCCAAGAACGCCATCGCCGACGCCTGCACCGGCTCCAACCCCCGCCAGCCCAGTCAGGAGGAGATGGAGAAGCTGCTCAAGTGCTGCTACTACGATACTGAGGTGGATTTCTGATCCGTCCTTTCCTTAGTACACCTCCCCTAGCGTCAAAAGCCCCGCAGAGCATACCGCCCTGCGGGGCTTTTGCTGGTTATGCCAGACGATTTGAAATGCCCGCCGCGTGCGCCCCTCCCGTGAAAAAGGGACACCGGAGCGTCCGCAGACGCTCCGGTGTCCCAAATTTTAAAATAGTTTTCCTTAGCGGCAGGCCTTACAGCTTGCTCAGCTGGGGACCCTGTGCGGTGTCCTTCACAGCCCAGCCCAGTTCGGTCAGCTGTGCGCGGATGGCATCGGCGGTGGCCCAGTCCTTGGCCTTTTTGGCGGCAGCACGCTTCTCCACCAGCTCGGTCACCTCGGCGGGCACCTCGTCCTTCTTGCGGTTGTACAGCAGACCCAGCACGCCGGTGATCTCGTCAAAGGCGGCGGCAGCGGTCTCCAGTGCAGCCTTGCTGGAAGCAGCAGACAGGGTGTTGATCTCCTTGACCAGATCAAACACGGCAGCAAGCGCATCCGGGGTGTTCAGGTCGTCGTCCATGGCGGTGCAGAACTTGGTGCGTGCCTCGGCGGCCTTTTCCTTCAGGGTCTCGTCGGTGCCGAAGTCGGTCTTGCTCAGGGCAAAGTCCAGATTCTCGCGGCAGGTGTACAGGCGCTCCAGACTGTTCTTGCAGCTCTCGATGAGGTCTACGGTGTAGTTCAGGGGCATCCGGTAGCCGGCGGTCAGCATGAAGTAGCGGATGGGCTCGTAGCCGTAGAGGTTTGCCACATCCCGCACGGTAAAGAAGTTGTGCAGGCTCTTGGACATTTTCTGGTTGTCCACGTTGATGAAGCCGTTGTGCATCCAGTAGCGGGCAAACTCACAGCCGTTGGCGCACTCGCTCTGGGCGATCTCGTTTTCGTGGTGGGGGAAGATCAGATCCTGACCGCCGCAGTGCAGGTCGATGGTCTTGCCCAGATGGGTGCGGCTCATGGCGCTGCACTCGATGTGCCAGCCCGGGCGGCCCATGCCGTAGGGGCTTTCCCATGCGGGCTCACCGGGCTTTGCAGCCTTCCAGACGGCAAAGTCGGCGGGATCTTCCTTCAGATCGTCCTCCATGCGGCTGCGCAGCTCGCGGTTGCCGCTCTCCAGATCGTCCAGATTCAGGTGGCTCAGCTTGCCGTAGCCGGGGTCGCTTTTCACCCGGAAGTACACATCGCCGTTTTTGGCAACGTAGGCGTGGCCGGAGTCGATCAGATCCTTGACGATATCGAGGATTTGCGGGATGTGCTCGGTAGCGCGGGGCTGCACGGTGGGCTTTTCGCAGTTCAGCCCAGCGGCATCCTTCAGGTACTCGGCCTCAAAGCGCTGTGCCACCTCCTTCATGGAGGTGCCCTCTTCCTGTCCCTTCTTGATGAGCTTGTCATCGATATCGGTGATGTTGGAAACGTAGATCACCTTGTTGCCCCGGTATTCCAGATAGCGGCGCAGGGTGTCGAACACGATCAGCGGGCGTGCGTTGCCAATGTGGATATAGTTGTACACGGTAGGGCCGCAGACGTAGATGCGGTACTCGCCGGGCACCTGCGGCACAAATTCTTCCTTCTGTCGGGTCAGGGTGTTGAAGATCTGCATGGTCAATTCTCCTTTTTGTTCCAAACAGAAGCCGCAAAACAAAACGCCCCCGGAGCAGTGCACAAGGCACAACTCCGAAGGCGGTTTTAAATCAAAATCGCGGTTCCACTTCTGTTTGTCGCTCAAAGCCGGTAACGGCGGCGCACCGCACGGCGATACTTCCCCACGGGGTTCCCGCCGCGTGCTGTCCGGGCGCACTTTGCGCGGCGGTCTGCAAACAGGCTTCCAGCCAGTGGCCTGTTCTCTCTGCGCAGACGGTGTGCGGCGCTACTCTGCCCGGATAAACGCATTTATCCTTTTACCCCTTTATTATAGCGGTGCGGTGCAGGGAAGTCAAGGCAGAACGAACCAGTGAAAATGAAATTCAGCCAAGCCTACCGGCTTGGCTGAATTTCAAATCAAAAAGATGCTTTCCTCTTTACCCGGGATACCGGCTTACTTCCAGCAGTTCTTCTGCCCGCTTTACCTGCTCTGCCGTGGGCGGTACAGCGTCCGGCAGGGGGTAGGGAATGCCCAGTTTCTGCCACTTGAACAGCCCTAAGGTGTGGTAGGGCAGCACCTCCACCCGCTGCACCGTTTTCAGGCTGCGGATAAAGTCAGCCGTTTGGCGCAGCCCCTCCTCGTCGTCGGTCAGACCGGGCACGAGGACGTGCCGGATCCACAGCGGGATGCCGAGGTCGGAGATGTGCCGCGCCATGGCAAGAATGTTGGCGTTGTCCTTGCCGGTAAGCTGCCGGTGGCGCTCCGGGTCGATCTCCTTGAGGTCTAAGATCACCAGACTGGTGTTAGCCATCAGACGGTCAAATGCGGCAAGATACGCCGGGTCGTCCGGGCGGAAGGGCTGCCCGGCGGTGTCCAGCGCCGTGTGCACGCCCTTGGCACGCGCCAGCGTGAAGAACTCGGTCAAAAAGTCCAGCTGCCGCAGCGGCTCGCCGCCGCTGACCGTGATGCCGCCCTTTTTGCCCCAGTAGTTGCGGTAGCGGTATACCCGCTGGAACAGCGCTTCTGCCGTCCACGCCTCGCCGCCCTCTGCCCATGTTTCGGGGTTGTGGCAGTACTTGCACCGCAGGGCACACCCCTGCAAAAACACCACAAAGCGCACGCCGGGGCCGTCCACCGAGCCGAAGGATTCCAGCGAGTGGACGTACCCAAGGGTCTTACAGGACGCCATGGCAGGTACGGGCCAGCACGTCCAGCTGCTGCTCGCGGGTCAGGTCGATGAACTTGACGGCGTAGCCGGAAACGCGGATGGTGAAGTTGGCGTACTCTTCCTTCTCGGGGTGCTCCATGGCGTCCAGCAGCTTCTCCTTGCCAAAGACGTTCACGTTCAGGTGGTGTGCGCCCTGATCGAAGTAGCCGTCCAGTACCTGCACCAGATTCTCCACGCGCTCGCCCTCGCTGTGACCCAGTGCCTCGGGGTTGATGGTCTGGGTGTTGGAGATGCCGTCCAGTGCCCAGTGGTAGGGCAGCTTTGCCACAGAGTTCAGCGAGGCCAGCAGGCCGTTCTGCTCTGCACCGTAGCTGGGGGTAGCGCCGGGTGCAAACGGGGTAAAGGCGGCGCGGCCATCCGGCAGAGCGCCGGTGTACTTGCCGTACACCACGTTGGAGGTGATGGTCAGGATGGAGGTGGTAGCCTCGGAGTTGCGGTAGGTGTGGCGCTTCTTGATCATCTCAAGGAAGGTCTTGAGCAGCCACACGCCGATCTCGTCGGCACGGTCGTCATCGTTGCCGTACTTGGGGAAGTCGCCCTCGATCTCAAAGCCGGTGGCAAGACCGTTTTCATCGCGCACCACCTTCACCTTGGCGTACTTGATGGCGCTCAGGGAGTCGATCACGTGGGAGAAGCCTGCAATGCCGGTGGCAAAGGTGCGGCGCACATCGGTGTCGATGAGTGCCATCTCGGCTTCCTCGTAGTAGTACTTGTCGTGCATATACTGGATGAGGTTCAGCACGTTGACGTACAGCCCGGCCAGCCAGTCCAGCATCTGCACATACTTGGGCAGAACCTCGTCATAGGTCAGGTACTCGCTGGTGATGGGGGCATAGTTGGGGCCGCACTGCTCGTGGCTCTTCTCGTCCACGCCGCCGTTGATGGCGTACAGCAGGCACTTGGCAAGGTTGGCGCGTGCGCCGAAGAACTGCATCTCCTTGCCGGTCTGGGTGGCAGACACGCAGCAGCAGATGGAGTAATCGTCGCCCCAGACGGGCTTCATCACATCGTCGTTCTCGTACTGGACGCTGCTGGTGTTGACGGACACCTTGGCGGCGTATTTCTTAAAGGCCTCGGGCAGGGCAGAGGAGTACAGCACGGTCAGGTTGGGCTCCGGTGCGGGGCCCATGTTTTCCAGCGTGTGCAGGAAGCGGTAGCAGTTCTTGGTGACCATGCTGCGGCCGTCCATGCCGATGCCGCCCACCTCCAGCGTTGCCCACACGGGGTCGCCGGAGAACAGCTGGTTGTAGCTGGGGATGCGGGCAAACTTGACCATGCGGAACTTCATGACCATGTGGTCGATGAGCTCCTGTGCCTGACTTTCGGTCAGGATGCCCTTGTCCAGATCGCGCTGGATATAAATGTCAAGGAAGGTGGAGATGCGGCCCACGCTCATGGCGGCGCCGTTCTGGGTCTTGATGGCGGCCAGATAGCCGAAGTACAGCCACTGGCAGGCTTCCTTGGCGTCCTTGGCGGGCTGGGAGATGTCGTAGCCGTAGGCCTCGGCCATCTTCTTCATGCCCTTCAGGGCGCTGATCTGGCGGGCAATCTCCTCGCGCAGACGGATGACGTCATCGGTCATGGTGCCGTCGCCGCAGTTGGCAAGATCCTCCTGCTTGAACTGGATCAGGGCGTCAATGCCGTACAGGGCAACGCGGCGGTAGTCGCCCACGATGCGGCCGCGACCGTAGGTGTCCGGCAGACCGGTGATGATGTGGGTGTGGCGTGCCTTCTTCATCTCGGGGGTGTAGGCATCGAACACGGCCTGATTGTGGGTGCGGGTGTAGTCGGTAAAGATCTTGTGCAGCTCGGCAGAGGGCTGGTAGCCGTAGGTGGTGCAGGCCTGCTCTGCCATCTTGATGCCGCCGTAGGGCATAAAGGCGCGCTTGAGGGGCTTGTCGGTCTGTAAGCCAACGATCTGCTCCAGATCCTTCAGGCTTTCGTCAATATAGCCGGGGCCGTAGGAGGTCAGGCTGCTGACCACCTCGGTCTCCATATCCAGCACGCCGCCCTTGGCGCGCTCGGCCTTCTGCAGCTGCTGCAAAGCACCCCAAAGCTTATCGGTAGCCTCGGTGGGGCCTGCCAGAAAGCTTTCGTCGCCGTCATAGGGGGTGTAGTTTTTCTGGATGAAGTCACGCACATTGACCTCTTCCTTCCAGATGCGGCCTTCAAAGCCTTCCCACTGTTCAAACTGGATCATTGGAACCTCCTTGCTCCATTACGCAGTTAGCGTTTTCTAACTAATGAGCCTTTGAAAAACCGCTCTGTCTGGGCGGTTTTCTGGGGGCGAAACGGTCTTGCGCTGCCGTCTGCGGCAGCCCTTACTACAAGGTGTAGACAAAAATAAAAACCTGCCCACAAAATCTTGCGTTACTATAATAGCAAGAACCGTTTTAAAAAGCAATAGAAAACAAGTGGGTTTTCTTCCAGCGGAAAGGCTGTTCTTTGGGCAGAATGTAGAAAAAACGCCGAAACCCCGGCGGCGCAGCAACTTTGCGAAAAAATTTGCAAATTAAGGGTTGACAAGACTAACTGACTGTGGTATCCTGTTCTCGCAGCGGTGGTTAGCTAATTCTAACCACGTTGCACCAGAAAAAAGGAGCGTCTGCAAGCGCTCCGCTCCATTCCTCCATTCCTTTCTCTTTTCTACGGGAAGCGACAGCACGGTTTGCTCTGCTGCTTCCGGCGCGGCACCGGCTGTGTTTGGTACCACAGCCGACGCAAAGAAAACAAAAACGGGACACTCAGCTTGACCACCTGAGTGCCCCGATTTTTGTTTTTACTGCCCCATCCCCGCCAGCTGTTCATACAGCTGCGCTGCGCCGCCGCCGGGGTATTTTACGCTGACAAAGGCGCTGTTCAGGATGCACACGCCGTCAGAGTACACCGTCAGCAGAAACTTCTGGTTCTCGGCATCGTCATAAAAGCTGACGGTGACCGACTGCACCGGAAAGGTATCGTGGGTGTAGGCAGAATAGTTCTGGTTCAGCTTTTTGCGGCAGGAGACGGTGGAAAGCAGCTCTGCCGTTTGTTGGAACTCTTCGCTGTCCATGGAGAGGAGGTGATAGTCCATGTCGTTTGTGCTGCCAAAATGCGCCACTTCCTCGGTGCGGAGCGTGCCCTGCGAGCTGGCGCGCACCAGTGCCTTCAGGTCGATGGGACGGTACAGCACCGCAAAAGCTGCCAGTGCAAACAGGATAAAAAATAAAGCGGTGCGGGGAATGTGGAAGCTTTTCATCTGCTCACCCCTCCTTTGGCGGCTCCATTTGGACAAGATGCCGCTGGGCGATGAAGAAGCCCACGGCACTGGCGGCAAATACTACATAATAGCTGGCGATGCGGTAGAGCATCAGCACGCTCATCGCCTCGCCCTGCTCCAGAAAGCTGCCGAACACCAGCAGAAAGGCGGTTTCGATCGAGCCCATCCCGGCTACATTGGGCAGGGCGTTGGAGACGAAGAGCATCAGGCTGGTGAGCAGCTGCACTTGCCAGAAGCCCAGCGGGGAAAGCCCCATGAAACGGATGCACAGGTAGGGCAGGCAGAACAGCCCGAACAGCTTGAGCGCCTGCAGGGCAAAAATCTTCAGGCAGCGGGGCTTATCTGCCAGCAGGCGGCGGCTCTCGGTGCCCAGCACCTCCAGCTGTTCCAGCCAGTCGGCGCGGCGCTGCTGCCACTTTTCGGTCTTGGGCAGAAAGCCCAGCAGCCAGCGGGCGAGGCTCTGCACCAGCGGCGAAACACACAGCAGCACCAGCGCCACAATAATCACCGCTACCACAGCGTATGCCATGGGCAGATAGCGCATGACACCGGTGGTGTTGGCGGAAAGCCAGCGATGCTGTAACAGCAGCATCACGGTGGCGTACAGCAGCACGGTGGTCTTATGGAAAACGTATTCCAGCGTCATCAGCCCTGCGCCGGGACCCAGTGACAGCCCGGCCTTGTGCAGGTAGTACAGCTGCACCGGTACCGCACCGGCACCCAGCGTGACCACGTTGCCAAAGGTGCCGCACCAGCCCACATCTAACCCTTGCCACAGCTTGAACTGCGGCAGACGGCTGCGCACGATGACCCACGCCACGCACCCTTCCAGCAGGGGGTAGCTGATGCCGACCGCCAGAACCGCCAGCACCTGCCACACCGACAGCTGCGCCAGCGCCGTGGTGATCTCGACCCAGTGATCCTTAAAAATGAACACGATGATGCAGGTAAGTGCCAGCAGCACCAGCAGAGAGATCACAGTCTTTTTGCGGGAGGGCTGCTGCGCGGCGGCTTGGCTCATGGAAACAAAACTCCTTTCGGTATGGATGCTTTTAACCGGAAATTCTGTGACCAGTATAGCACATCTCCCGCCGCCCTTTGTGAACGGAAGCGGAACTTTGTTTTGCAATTTGGGGGATTTGATAAAATGCAAAGATTGTGAAAAAGCAATGCCGGGCAGCGTGCAGCTGTCCGGCATTGTTTTTTCGTTATTCTTCCCCGTCCGTCAGCTCTTTTACCAGCCTTGTCAGGGTGGCTACATAGGATTCGTTGGAGAACTGCTGCTCGTACAGGCGGCGGCAGCTGTCGTGCATGGCGGCCAGCGCTTCCGGGTGCTCAATGGCCCAAGTCAGCTTATCGGCCAGCTGCTGCGGGTCGTCGTCCTTGTAGAGGAAACCGTCCACGCCTTCGGTCACAAGCCCGGCGGTGCCGGTGTGCTCCGATACGATAGAGGGCTTGCCGAAGATCAGACCCTCGGTGACGAAGGTGGGCATGGGGTCGTCGCGAGAGGCACACACCACGCAGTTGCACTGCTCCATCAGGGATTTGACCTCCGGGCGCTCCAGCCGCTTGCGGTAGAAAACGGTCTGGGGATAGTCCCGCACCAGACTGTCCACGGCGTTGTACATTCCCTTGTCGGCGGCTTTGCCCACAAAGAGGAAAACGGCTTTTTCCCGCACCGCAGAGGGCAGCAGCCGGATGGCATTGCAGAAGATATCCGGACCCTTGCGGTGCTCCAGCGAGCCTACCGTTACAAAGAGGGGACGCCCTCCGGCAAAGCTGATGTCATAGCGAGGAAACTGCTCGGCGGCGTAGTCCGGCAGACCGTAGATCAGCTGCTCGATTTCAAAATCCGGTCGGACGGAGTGCATGGCGGCGGTGGCGTGGGAGCCTACGGCGCAGACGTGGATATTTTTGCCCAGCGCCTTTGGGATGCTGTGAGAGATGAAGGGGTAGCCCGCAAAGGCATCGTGCAGCCACCACAGCACTGGCACAAAGGAGCCGTTCAGGGTGTTTACCACCGGCGCTTCCACCACTGTGTTGGCCAGCACAAGGTCTGCGCTGGTGGCCAGCCCCCACAGGGCGCTGGAAGTAACGCAGTCCGGGCGGGTGACCACAGCGGCCCCGGCATCCAGAAACAGCGGCAGCGAGCCTTCGTCCGCCGGCCCCAGCACCACCACCTCAAAGCCAAGGTTGCGCAGCACCGGCACGGCGCTTACCAGCACGATGGGCGCGCCGGTCATGGTCAGCTCGTGGCTCAGGATCAGCGCACGGCGTCCCTTGGCGGAGAACACGTCGTCGGCGCACAGCTCCCGGCGGAAGTGCAGCAGTGCCTGCGGGATGCGGCAGCTGTGCTGCGCCATGGCATGGGCCAGACGCAGCAGCTCGGTAACGCTGTCCCTGCCCCGGGCGGCGGCGCGTACCTCGTCCAGCAATGCGCGGGACACCATGGCGCAGCGGCTGCCCGGCAGGTGCTGAGTGCTCAGGTACAGGGCGGTAGCGCCGTCAAAGCCAAAGGCGGCGTCGCAGACCGCAAGGTCTGCGCCCTCCCGCAGGGCGGCGGCAAAATAGGTCAGGGCGGTGGGGGTGCACTCCACATCCTCGCTTACCAGCAGCACCCCGGCCACAGCGGGGGTCAGCTCGCCCTCCAGCCGGGTCACCAGACGGAACTTGCGGTGCAGCTGGTTTTGCAGCGCCGTTTCCAGCGCCTTGTGACGCCCCGGCGCGTAGACCAGAAGATAGGTGCTCTGGGTATCGGTATAGACCTGCTTGGACAATTGCTTGCGCTGCAGGGTACTGTAACTGGTGTACATGATCCAACTCCTCCGGGCAGAATATCGGGCGGGCTCAGTGGCCGCGCAGCAGGGTCAGCAGCTTGCGCAGCGGGGCGGTCAGCCGCCAGCTGCTGCTGGCGCGCATATTTTCCAGCGAGACCTGATATTCGTGCTGGATGCCCTGCAGGGTCAGCAGCTGCTGGTTCAGCCGCATACACTCGGCGCGGCTGGCCTGCAATACCTCGGCTGCTTCCTGCGCGGCGGTGGCGTTTTTCAGCTTCAGGTCGTTCAGCGCCCGCAGCAGAGATTTGCCGGGCTGCTCGTGCAGAAAACGTCCCAGCGGGTAGTAGTGATAGTTCACCGCAAACTTCATGCCGGCACCAAAGCCGGTGGTGCAGTGCAGCGAAAGGTTGGGGTCTACGTCCAAAAACAGCAGGCTGTCCTCCTGCAGCAGAAGGCCGTTGACCGACTGGAAGCTGATGCGCTCGTCCGAGATGGCAAGGTCGGTGATGCAGCAGGCCAGCTCGCCGGGGTCCAGACGGATGGCGCGTGCGTCCTCCGGCAGGACAAAGGTGACCGAGACCTCGTGGGTCAGTTCGTTGTAGACATCCTCGGTGGCAGTCAGGCATTCCCGGGGCGAAAAGCCGCTGCCGGTGTCGTAGAACAGCTGCGGCAGGGTAAGAGTGATGTTTTCGGCCTCGGCGCTGTGCCTGGAAAGCTCGGTCTGGCAGGTCAGCAGCTGCTGCTCCAGCTCCAGACACCGCTGCGCCAGCTGGGAAACACCCTCGTCCGAAAGCTTGAGCTGCTGCTCCAGCTCGGCAATGTGCGCCTGCAGGGCAGCAGGGGTCACGGGGGCATCGTGGTTCATAACGGGATCCTCCTCTTCCTTATCCTAAGATCGGCTGCGCCGCCGCAGCCGGAACATTCAGAATATCAGTGCCGTGGGGTGTAGTGTACCTGCGGGGTGTGCCGCCGGGCGGGGAACAGCTTGATGACCAGATCCCGCCGCCGTTGCAGCAGGGCACAGACAAGCCAGATGGAGCCCAGCGAAAGGACATATTGCAGGCAGATGCCCAAAACAGGGCGGTCGGCGTATTTCGCCGCGAACAGATACCACGGAATAGCGGTAAGCTCTACGGTATGTATGCAGAAGATGTACAGGGAGCGGCGGCCAATGGCCTCAAAAAAGCTTACCAGCGCATTCCGGTGCCGGTTCAGCCGCAAAAACAGCCGGACGAACAGCAGGCCGGCAAGGCCGTCCAGCAGGATGCTGATGGGGCCTAAGGTCCACTCTGCCATGGATACACAGTCGGTGATGCCGGTGGCAAAGGCAGCCACCGGGACCAGCAGAACGGCAGCCCACAGGATGCAGGACATCCGGCGGGACAAGGGCTGATCCAGCCAGTGCTGACGCTTGGCAAGGTAACCAAGGTACAGGTACGGCGTGATCACCGCGCCTTGAATCAGGCAGAAGGGCAGCTCCCATACAAGGCTGGCACCCCAGCCCAGCAGGGCGCAGCCGCCCACCGCCCACGGGATGTACCGCTCCGGAAAGATGTTCAGGATAACGTCCAGCGCGATCCAGCCCATCAGCAGCGCCAGCAGATACCACATGGGCCCGCAGGAAAAGAACTCCTGCCCGAAGTAGGTAGCCGTATGGGGCAGACCCAGCAGAAAACCGCCCGCCACCTTGATGCTCTCGCTCAGGGAGCCGGGCAGGTAGTGAAAAGTCTTATAATGAATGATAAAATGCAGCACCGTGGTGAAGAACGCGGTGTAGCAAAAGGGCTTGAGCAGGCTTTTGAGCTGCTGGTGGATGCACTTGCCGATGGAGCGCTTGCGGAAGCCGTAGCCGCTGGCGATGAAAAAGGCCGCCATCAGCGTTTCGCGGTAGACAAAGACCAAAAAGGCGGTCAGCGACAGGCCGTTCGACAACTGAAGCGGATAAAGCTCCGCAGTGTGCCCCAGCACGATGGCCAGCATCCCTGCGCCCTTGAGCATATCAAACATCCCGATGGAGCTGACAGTGCGGGGCTTGGTTGTTTCCATGAAAGATTCCTTCCCTGCGCCGGACCAATACCCCTCAAGAAAAAAGCCGGATACGGCGCAAACGATCGATTTTTATACAGCATTGTCATGATATATGGCTAGTATAATGCTTTTTATAGAGACTGTCAATTTTGTTTTGCAGTCCGCATCATACCGGAACTGGTATTTTGCGCTAAAAATTGTAGCACAGGAACGGACAGATTGCAACGAAAGGTAGAATTTGGCCGAACCGCACCAAAAGATATGCAAGTAAAAATTGTCAATGCTGGAAATTAAATGTTGCAGAAGTATTGCATTGCACTGGAAGATATTGTATACTGGGCACAGTTGAGCGCCCGGGCTGCGCCCCGAAGGACGGAGCCGGACACTGGGCAGGACAAAATGCTTCGGGAGGGTAAAATTATGGTCACATCGCTGTATCAGTCACTTTGTAATATGGAAACGATCTATGCGGACCGCGTGGCAATCCGGTATTATGACGAGGCAAAACGGGGCGTAACGGAGGTGTACTACCGCCAGTATGCTCAGGATCTGCGCAGGTTCGTCAGCTTCCTGCGCAGTAAGGCAGGGGATGTCAAGGGGCAGCGGGTCGCGATCCTGGCCCGCAACAGCTACCACTACGTCATCTGTATGTACGGCACTGTGCTGGCGGGCGGTGTGGCAGTGCCGCTGAATATGGGCAAGAACTGGGACGAGATCCAGTACGAGCTGGATCTGGTGGAGCCGGTCTGTGTGCTGCAGGACGGTGAGTATCTGCAGTGGGAGCCTGCCCTGGCGGATGCCTACAGTGCAAAGCTGGAGCCGATGGATGCCTTTACCGCCTTTGCCCCCGCACAGGATGTAAAGGAAGTGGAAGATCTTGCCGCGATGGCCTTTATCATGTTTACCTCCGGCACCACCGGCCGCAGCAAGGGCGTTATGCTGAGCCAGAAGAACCTGTTTGCGGCCATGCCCGCCTTCCTGAATCCGTTTGATGATGTGCGCAAGGCGACCGGCTGGGACACCGATAAGTTCTGCTCACTGTCCGCGCTGCCCATGTTCCACATCTCGGCCATGACCAGCCTGGTATCCTGGAGCATTACCGGCCACTGCATCAACCTGTGCAACGACCTCAAGTATTTCTACCGCGATATCGGCGCGATGCACAGCGAGGTGATGGCTGTGGTGCCGGTGCTGCTGAAGAGCCTGTATAAGGATGTGATGAAGGGCCGCCGCGACCGCCTGAATGGCCTGTGCGTCCTGACCTGCGGCGCAGCCATGTTCGACCCCCAGATGCTCAAGGACCTGATGGACAAGGGCTTCTTTATTGCCCAGATGTACGGCATGACCGAGACCTGCGGCGATGGTGCCTGGAACTCCTCCCAGGAGGAAAAGCACCTGACCAGCGTGGGCCATGTGGACAACAGCTGCGAGTATAAGCTGGACGATGGCGAGCTGTGCATGCGCGGCACCCCCATCATGCTGGGCTACTATAAGGACCCCGAGGCCACGGCTGAGGTCATCGACAAGGACGACTGGTTCCACACCGGCGACATCGCCCGGCTGGAAGAGGACAGCTATATGTACCTGACTGGCCGCAAGAAGAACCTGATCATTCTGGACAGCGGCGAGAACATCAGCCCCGAGGAGTTGGAGGGTCTTGTGGAAAAATGCCCCGCCGTGCAGGAATGTGTCGTGAAGGAAATGGGCAAAAAGATCGGCGCTGTGGTGTACTGCCCGCAGGACAAGCAGCAGACTGTGCAGGAGCATATCACCGAGATGAACCGTACCCTGCCGCTGTATAAGCGCATCGGTGTGGTGGAGTTCAGCGAAACTCCGCTGCCCCGCAATGCTACGGGCAAGCTGCTGCGCTGAGGATAAAACAAACAGAACAAAACAGGATGGAGCCTACAATGGAAAAATTCGTGAGCACGATGTACGATGCCATTACGCAGGGCATGGAAAAGAAATTTCCCGAGCGCGTGGCCTTCCGTTACTACACCGAGGAGACCGACACGGTGACCACCGTCCTTTTTAAGGAGCTGGCACAGGATGTCCGCCGGACGGTCACCTGCCTGCAGAGCACCATCCCGGATGTGAAGGGCAAAAAGATCTGTCTGCTGAGCAAGAACAGCTACGAATATGTGGTAAACACCTTTGGCGCGATCATGGCAGGCTGCGTGCTGGTGCCGATGAACCAGCGCAAGAGCTGGGCGGAGCTGTCCTACGAACTGGAGCTGGTAGAACCCGCCGCCATCCTGACCGACGGCGAGGACTACGGCAACAAGGCACAGCTGGAAGCCGCCTATGGCAGCCTGCTGCGTCCCATGGACGGCTTCCGCAGCTATGAGCCGGCAGCCGAGCTGCACCCCATCGGTCACGATGACCTGATGGTGCTGATGTTCACCTCCGGCACCACCGGCCTGAGCAAGGGTGTTATGATGAGCGAGCGCAACCTGTTCAGCGCAGGTCATGTGCTGTGGGCCATCTCTGCACAGCTGGCAGACAAGATCGATCTGACAAAGCCCCTGCCCGGCCACTACATGGTGCTGCCTATGTTCCATCTGGGCGCTTTCATCGACCTGTTCTCCACCACCGTTATGGGCTGGCCGCTGAACCTGGGCAACGATATCCGCAACTTCTACCGCGATATCCAGAAGATGCCCAGCCAGATCATGTCTGTGGTGCCGATGATCATGAACGCCCTGCACAAGGACGTGATGCGCGGCCACCGCGACCGTCTGGGCGATCTGTGGGTGCCTATCGGCTCCTCTGCCATGTTTGACCCGCAGGTACTGCTGGATATGGTGCACAACGGGATGTTCGTCATCCAGTGCTACGGCGCTACCGAGACCTGCGGCGCGGGTATCATCAGCTTTGCACAGGACGAAAAGCATATTGGTGCCGTGGGTCAGGGCAGCGAGTACATGGACTACAAGATCGAGCCGGACGGCGAGCTGTGCATGCGCGGCGACTGCGTGATGATGGGCTACTATAAGGACCCGGAGGGCACCGCAGAGGTCATCGACAAGGACGGCTGGGTACATACCGGCGACCTTGCCCGGGTGGACGAGGACGGTTACTATTACATCACCGGACGCAAGAAGAACCTGATCATTCTGGACAGCGGCGAGAACATCAGCCCCGAGGAGCTGGAGGGCATGGTAGAAAAATGTCCCGCCGTACAGGAATGTATCGTAAAAGAACTGGGCAAAAAGATAGGTGTTGTGGTATACTGTAAAAAGGAGCACCAGCAGACGGTGCGGGACTTTATTGCCCAGATGAACCGCACCGTCCCGCTGTACAAGCGCATTGGCGTGGTGGAATTCAGCGAAACGCCGCTGCCCCGCAACGCTGCGGGCAAGCTGGTGCGCAAGTAAAACGCAACAGAAAGGAAGCATAATACGATGGAACGTGCAGAAATCATTTCTCAGATCACGGCTATTCTGGAGGACGTCGCAGAGGTATCGCCGGAGGATGTGACCGAAAGCAGCGTCCTGATGGACGATCTGGATCTGTCCTCTATGGAGATCCTGACCATTGTGGCAGATCTTGAGGAGACCTTTGGCCTGCGCATCCCGGAAAAGGAGCTGCGCAACTTTGTCACCATGGGTGATCTGGTGGATTATCTGGCAGCAAACGTGGGGTAAAAACCAATGGAAACACAACAGCGCTCGACGGAATATAACTTTCAGGGTGTCATGTATTTTTTTCGTCGGGAAAAAGTCCAGTGCCGGTACCAGTTCTCGCTGCGGGATGCGGTGGACAACGCCCTTTTGCAGCGGGCACTGACAGCGGCCTTGGCAAGTGCGCCTTATTATACCCAGCGTCTGGTGCAGGAAAAGCGGGAGATGTGGCTGGAGCCCAACACGGAGCCCTGCCTTGTGTACCACGGCAGCACCATGCGCAATATCCCGGAACAGACGAACGGCTATCTGTTCTGCATCAGCTGCGAAGGGGATACCGTTTATTTTGACTGGCACCACTTCCTACTGGACGGCCACGGGGTATCGCCCCTGTTCACCAGCATTCTGGAGCAGTACTGCAACCTGCGTTACGGCACATCCTTTGCGGTGCAGCAGATCGTGTGCGACCCGCCCTACGATATGCAGGCCATGCTGGCAGAGTATCCACCCGTGGAGTGCGGGAGCGATGCCATCCGGCGGGACGTGGTGCAGACCTACGAGGGTGCGCTGCGCCGCACCCGGGTGTGCCTGAGCAAGCAGAGCCTTGTGGAAAAAGCACTGGAAAACAACGCAAAGCCGGTAAGCGCCCTGATGAGTCTGCTGTGCATGGCCATGCGGGAGTATCTGGGCAAGGAGAAGATCCAGTATTCCTACTCTTCTGATACCCGCGATGTGGCCGGTGTGCCGCATGCGCTGTACAACTGCGTATGCAGCTTTGAGCATACAGTGCAGCTGCAGGCAAAGACCCGTCTTGCGGATCTTGTATCTGACATCGATGCAGATATCAAGCGGGATCTGCAGCCGCAGTCCAAGCGCCGCCGCATGACCGAGCAGATGGGCTGGGTGTACAAGGTGGACCAGCAAAAAGCCCCCCTGCGCATCAAGCAGCGGGTGTTCCAGATGGGCGAGTACATTGGCGGCATCATTTCGGATTTCTGGCTCAGCTATCTGGGCAACCCGCTGATGCCCGCCACCCCGGAGCTGGCACAGTACACCACAGATTTTGGTGTCTGGGTGCCGCCGGATGGCGCATCCGTGGGTGTGGAAGCCGCCAGCCTGAACGGAAAGATCATCCTGTGCATCCACAACAAGGCACCCAACCCGGGTCTGGCTGATATCCTCCGCAAGACCTTTGAAAACGAAGGCGTTGCGGTGCTGGAAGCCGAAGATCTGGACTGAGAAATACTTATTATAAAAGAAAAAACTGCTGCACGTTTTGTGCGGCAGTTTTTTTGCTGCTTTTTGTAAGAAAATCCGGTTGCAAAGATGCGAAAAAATGGTTAAATAGAGAAAGGATATTTCCGCAAGGAGAGGAACACCATGGAACAACAGAACACGCGCCTGCGCAATGCGGGCTTTGCGACCTTTTTCTTCAGCGGCATCTGTGCCATCAGCGCAGGTGTGGTGGTCAGTCTGCTGCAGGAGCGCTACGGCTTTGCCTACGGCATGACCGGTACACTGCTCTCCCTGATGAGCGTGGGCAACCTGCTGGCAGGGCTGCTGATGGGCATGCTGCCCAGTGCGCTGGGCATGAAACGCAGTGTGCTGCTGCTGACCATCGGCTATGCGGTGGGCTACGCCGTCATGGGGCTGACCGGCGCAGTGGCGCTGCTGGCAGCGGCCTTTTTTGTGGTGGGCATCGCTAAGGGCAGCGTGATCAATACCTGCACCATTCTGGTCAGCGATCATTCCGCCGACCGCACCCGGGGCATGAACCTGATGCACAGCTGCTACGCATGCGGCGCATTACTGTGCCCCTTCCTCATTGCGGCAGCAGCCCGGGTAAGCACCGAGCTGGCGGTCTTTCTGCTGGCAGCCATGGGACTTGTGCTCTGGCTGGTGTACGTCTTTACCCCGCTGCGCGGCGGCAGGAGCAAAAGCAGTGCCGAGAAGCAAGCCATCGACTGGAGCTTTCTGCGCTCTGCCCGCTTCTGGCTGCTGACCGGTCTGCTCTTTTTCCAGAACGCCGCCGAGCAGAGCGTCAACGGCTGGATGGTGACCTACTTCAAGGGCAGCGGCATCATTGCGGGCACGCTGGCGGCCTACACCGTCACTGTGATGTGGGGCGCTACGCTGGTGGGACGGTTGCTCATCGCCTTTGTGTTCCCCTTAAAAAATCCCCGCAAGGCCATGGTGGGCATGAGCGTGCTGTGCACCGTGTTCTATGTGCTGTTGGTCATGGCGCACACGCAGGGCGCAGCCATTGCGTTGTTGTTCGCCTTTGCCATCTCCATGTCCGGGCTGAACCCCACCGCCGTGGCCAGCGCAGGCCGCATGACCAGCGTGACCAGCATGGGCATCATGCTGCCGGTAGCCTCCAGCGGCGCCATCCTGATGCCATGGGTCATCGGCATGGTGGCCGAGCGTGCGGGGCTTGCCGCCGGTATGGCTTCCAACATCGTGCCCTGCGTGGGGCTGGTGGTCTTTACCATTTTGGTGGCAAAACTGCCGGAGGAATGATGTGCCGCTGGCGCGGCAATGCCGGGGAGCGAGGACGATTTAGAAGATGCTCCGCAGGGGAAGTTCCTGCTTGCTTTCGGCGTGCAAAGACGCTCCGCTGGGCCAGAGGCAGGGAGGGGTGTTCCGACTCCCCCCTCCCTACCTCTGGACTCCACCCACCCCGCAACGGGTCAAGGGCTGCACGCCCTTAACAATCCTAAAGAAGAAGTCGAAGCACAAAAAAGCTAGCGCTGCGCCAGTCGGCGCTAGCGCTTTAACGCTTTTTTCGCTTCTCCATTTATAGCCCCTCAGTCGCTGCGCGACAGCTCCCCCAAGGGGGAGCGGGCACGCCCGCAAACTTTGCGCTTCAGCCAGAAACAGTGCCGCCATGCCAAAGACTCCCTCCCAGAGGAAGCTGGCAAAGCCGTCAGGTTTTGACTGAGGGAGTTCGTTCCAATCCCCACTCGTGAAAAAGTCCCCCGGGAAAATCCGCAGATGTTCCCGGGGGACAAATTATAAATCATGATTCCGCTGATAATATCCAAAGCGCAGCGGAGGATATTTCAAATCGTTTTGCGTTATCCTTCAATGCCTCTTGCTTTGGCGCTGAACTCGCAGCCGCAGTAGTCCTGCCGGTACAGGCCGTACTGCTCCGAAAGCTGCAGGCTGCGCAGGTAGCCGTTGTGCTTTTTGAAGTCCGAGGGCAGATGCTTTACCCCGAACTCTGTCTCCAATTCCTGCCCGATGGCGTTGATGCGGGCAGCGTCCTTGTGGGGGCTGATGGACAGGGTGGTGGTGAACCAGTCAAAGCCGTTGTCCCGTGCGTACTGCGCCGCGCGGCGCATCCGCAGCCGGTAGCAGACGGTGCAGCGGCTGCCGCGCTCCGGCTCGTTTTCCAGCCCGGCTACGGCGGTGTAGAACTGCTGCGGGTCGTAAGTGTCCTCCACCACGGTCACCCCCAGCGGGTGGGCTGCCGTCACGAACTTTTGCAGCTCCTCGCCCCGGCGGTAATACTCTGCCGCCGGCCATGTGTTGGGGTTATAGTACAGCACCGTGATCTCAAAATACCGGCACAGCTGTTCCAGCACGGCACTGGAACAGGGACCGCAGCAGGCGTGGAGCAAAAGGCGCGGGCGGGTATCGCCAAGCCCTGCCAGCACGGCGTCCATCTGCTGGGCATAGTTGCGTTGTGTTGCCATTGGTATCATCCTTTGCTATAATGGTCTTGCCTACATTATAGCATATTTTACGATGAAATACAGGAGGTTCTCCCATGACGGAAGAAAAGATCGCCCGCATCAATGCGCTGGCCAAAAAGAGCAAGACCGTCGGCCTGACCGAGGTCGAAAAAGCCGAGCAGCAGACGCTGCGGCAGGAGTATCTGGCCGACATCAAGGCCAGCCTGCGCAGCCAGCTGGAGCGCACGTCCATTCAGGAGCCGGACGGCACCATCCACAAGGTGACCCGCCGCACCGACCTGACCGGGGAGCGCAGCTGAGGGCGGAAGAATCGTTTGGATTTCGGGGTACAGAAACGCCTGCGGGCGTTTCTGTACCCCGTTTTTGCAGGCGGTGCCACAAGGCTTCCCCGCACGCATTTCTGCCCGCCCGCATAGGATGGCGCACAGCGGAAAAGGGGAGATGACGGCATGAGACAGACAAAGCGGTTTGCGGTGGTGGGCAGCGATGCCCGGCAGGCGGCGGCAGGGCGTGCACTGGCGCGGGCGGGGTATACGGTGGGTGGCGTGCAGCAGCTGCCGCAGGCAGACTGCATCCTGCTGCCGCTCCCGCTGGAACAGCCCGGTCTGCCGCTGGCGCAGCTGCTGGGCATGGCAAAGCCCGGGGCACTGGCGCTGGGCGGTAAGGTGACGGACAGCGCAAGGACCATCGCCCGGGCGGCGGGGGTGGAGCTGGTGGACTACTTTGCCCGCCCGGAGCTGACCGTGTATAACGCCATCCCCACCGCCGAGGGCTGCATCGGCATTCTGCTGGAACGGCGTAGCCGTACCCTGTGGGGCGCGGCGGTGCTGGTGCTGGGTTTTGGTCCGGTGGGGCGGGCGCTGGCGGTGCGTCTGGCGGCGCTGGGCGCGCGGGTGACCGTGGCAGCACGCCGCCCGGTGCAGCGAGCCATGGCGGAGGAGCTTGGGCTGCGGGCAGTGCCGCTGACAGAGCTTGCCACAGCAGCTGCCGCCTTTGATACGGTGGTGAACACCATCCCTGCGCCGGTGCTGACGGCGGCGGTGCTGGCGGCGCTGCCGAAGGGGTGCCTGATCGTAGATCTGGCGTCAAAGCCCGGCGGCACAGACTTTGCCGCCGCCCGGCGGCTGGGGCACACGGCACTGCACGCGCTGAGCCTGCCGACGGTCTGGGCCCCGGAAACGGCAGGGGAGGCGCTGGCACGCACGGTGCAGACTATTTTGCAGGAGCGGGAGGGAGAGGTATGACCACAGAGAAAAAGGGCTGTCTTGCCTTTGCGGTGTGCGGCAGCTTTTGCACGCTGGAGGATGCCTTGGGCGCGGCGCAGGCGCTGACGGCACAGGGCTGGACGCTGCTGCCCGTTATGAGCTTTGCCGCACAGCTGGATACCCGGTTTGGCACGGGGGAAAGCTGGCGGCAGCGGTTGCAGGCCGTTACCGGGCAACCGGTGCTGGACACCTTGCAGGCGGTGGAGCCGCTGGGCCCCCGGCGGCTGGCACAGGCACTGGTGGTCGCCCCCTGCACCGGCGCAACGCTGGCGCGGCTGGCGGCGGGACTTTCGGATACGCCGGTGACCCTTGCCGCCAAAAGCCTGCTGCGGGTGGGCAGCCCGGTGGTGCTGGCAGTCTCTACCAACGACGGCCTTGGCGCTTCCGGGGAAAACATGGCACGGCTATGCCAGCGCAAGCACTATTACTTTGTGCCCTACGGGCAGGACGACCCCTTTGCCAAGCCCCAGAGCCTGAAGGCGGACCTTGCCCTGCTGCCCGCCGCCGTGGACGCCGCTTTGCGGGGCGAGCAGCTGCAGCCGGTGCTGCTGGGGCAAAGGAATGCGTAAATCTCTTTTCAGCGGGGAAAAAATGTGGTATACTTCAAGCGATGCCTTACTGGCACAAAACTGACAAGCGGAGTATACCAGATGAAAAAATTTACCGCAGCACTGTGCACTGTGCTGCTTTTGATAGGTGCTGTACTGGTGCCCGGCGCGGCAGCAGCCGGCCCGGCGCTGGCCAATACCCGGGCATACTGCATCATGGATGCGGATACCGGCCTTGTGCTGGCGCAGCAGAATATGGACGAGGAGCTGCACCCGGCCTCCATTACCAAGGTGATGACTCTTGGCCTTGCCTGCGAAAAGGCGCAGGGAGACTGGGATGACGTAAAGCTGACCGTGACCCACGAGGATGTCTACTCGCTGGCGGGCACGGATTCCAGCCATATCGCCCTGCTGGAAGGGGAAGAAGTCCCCTTGGTGGATGCGCTGTACGCCACCCAGATGGCAAGCGCCAACGACGGTGCCAACCTGCTGGCAGAGTATTTCGGCGGCGGCACCATCGCGGACGGCGTGGCAGCTATGAATGCACAGGTGGAGGAACTTGGCCTTGCCCACACCCACTTTTCCAACCCCCACGGCATCAGCGATGAGGACCACTACACCAGCTGCTATGATATGGCGCAGATCCTGCGCTGGGCGCTGCAGCAGCCTGGGTTTGAGGAGGTGTTCACCCGCAACCAGATGTACACCATGCAGTCCACCAACATTCAGCCGGTGACCCGTTACTTCTCCCAGCAGGATAAGATCCGCATCGGCTCCAGCCGCTACCACATCGACAGCGTGCTGGGCTCCAAGCTGGGCTACACCAACACCGCCCGGTACAGCTATGCCTGTCTGGCAGAGCAGGACGGGGTGCGCCTGATCTGCGTGACCATGCAAAGCCAGCTGAGCACCGATAAATATAACGATATGCGCACCCTGCTGGACTACGCCTTTGCTACCTATAAAAATTACACCCAGCTGCCCGGCGGCACGGTCACCGCACAGCTGGCAGTGGCGGGCGGCGGGCAGAGCCTTGGCACCGTTACTGTGGCCGACCCCGGGGTGAAGCTGCTGCTGGCCGAGGGCTTATCCGCGCAGGACGTGACCGTGGATTTGGAGCTGCCGGAGCAGTATCTGCTGGGCGCAGAGCCTGCCGTGTATGCGGTGTACACCCTGAACGGCGGCACAAAGCAGGAGAGCACCAGCGTGCGGGTAAAAGCCGAGATCACCGGTCTGGCGGAGCTGCTGGAGCAGAGCACCGGCACAACGCTGGAAGCCGCCAGGGACGTGGAGCCGGGCAGCAGCGCATGGCTGCTGGCGGGCATCTCAGTGGGCTGCACCGTGGGCGCGGCGGTGATCACGGTGCTGGTGCTGCGGGTGCATGCACGCCTGAAAAAGCGCCGCAAAACGGCAAAGCGCCGCAACAAAGCGTAAAAGCCTGTTTTAAACCAGACTTTTCCAGATAAAGAAAAAGCTTTCAGAAAAAAAGAGAGGTACAATATCATGGGTAAGTTTATTTTTACGCAGACCGAGATCCCCGGCGTGGTGGTCATTGAGCCGCAGGTGTTCGGCGACGACCGCGGTTATTTTATGGAGACCTACCAGAAGGATCAGTTTGCAGAGGCTGGCATCGACAAGGAATTTGTGCAGGACAACCAGAGCCGCTCCACCCGGGGCGTGCTGCGTGGGCTGCACTTCCAGAAGAACCACACGCAGGGTAAGCTGGTGCGCGTGACCAAGGGCGAGGTGTATGACGTAGCCGTGGACTGCCGCCCCCACAGCGCTACCTTTGGCAAGTGGGTGGGCGTGACCCTTTCCGAGGATAACAAGAAGATGTTCTATATCCCGGAGGGCTTTGCCCACGGTTTTCTGGTGCTGAGCGATGTGGCAGAGTTCTGCTATAAGTGCACCGATGTGTACGACCCCACCAGCGAGGGCGGCATCCCCTACGACGACCCCACCGTCAACGTGCAGTGGCCGGACTGCGGCTGCGAGCACAAGACCAGCGCAAAGGACAAGCTGCACGAGCCCTTTGCCGCCCAGAAGTTCGAGTATTTTGAAAAGTGGTGATCGCCCGTGGCAAAACTCAAAGCAATGTGGAACGGCTTCTGGCGCTACCGCTATCTGCTGTGGAACCTTGTAAGCCGTGATTTCAAGCTGAAATACCGCCGCAGCGTGCTGGGCGTGGTGTGGAGCGTTTTGAACCCGCTGCTGATGTGCCTTGTGTACTGGGCGGTGTTCAGCAGCCTGATGGATATGCGCGGCAGCGGCATCGACAACTTTGCCGTCTTTCTGATGTGCGGTCAGCTGCTGTTCAACTTCTTCAACGAGGCTACCTCCACCAGCATGAGCAGCGTGCTCAGCGCCGCCCCGCTGCTGAAAAAGGTGTATATCCCCAAGTATATCTTCCCGCTGGAAAAGTGCTGCTTTGCCATGGTGAACTGCATCTTCAGCTTTGTGGCGCTGCTGCTGGTCATGATCTTTACCGGCGCGCCTTTCCACCTGACCATTTTTGAGGCGCTGTACCCGCTGGTGACCTTGTTCTTCTTCAGCCTCGGGGTCAGTATGTTCTTAGCGGCGGCTACCGTGTTCTTCCGGGATATCATGCACATCTGGAGCGTGTTCGTCACCGCGCTGCTGTATTTCTCCGCCATCTTCTACGACCCCACCCAGATGACCTTTTCCATCGGCGGCTTCAATATGCAGCAGATCATCAAGCTGAACCCCATGTACTGGTATATCACGGGCTTCCGCCGCACGGTGATGTGGGGCATCCCGCTGGATTGGAATATGTTCCTTGTCTGCGGCATCTGCGCCGTAGTGTCCATGGTAGTGGGGCTGCAGGTGTTCCGCAAAACGCAGGACCACTTTGTGCTGCACATTTAAGGAGGGTGAACAATGGAACCGATCATCAAAGTGGACAATGTTTCCATGTGCTTCAACCTTTCCAAGGAAAAGCATGAGAGCCTGAAGGAGTACTTTCTGGCCATGGTGCAGGGGCGGCTGCAATACGACGAGTTCTACGCTTTAAAGGACGTCAGTCTGGACATCATGCCCGGCGATTTTTACGGCCTTGTGGGATTGAACGGCTCGGGCAAATCCACCCTGCTCAAGACCATTGCCGGGGTGTACAAGCCCAGCAAGGGCAAGGTGACCGTAAACGGCACCATCGCCCCGCTCATTGAGCTGGGCGCGGGCTTTGATATGGATCTGACCGCCCGCGAGAACATCTACCTCAACGGCACGGTGCTGGGCTTCTCGCCCAAGTATCTGGACGAAAAATTTGACGAGATCGTAGAATTCAGCGAACTGGAAAACTTTCTGGATGTGCCGCTGAAAAACTACTCCTCCGGCATGGTGGCACGCATCGGCTTTGCCATTGCCACCATCACAAAGCCCGATATTCTTATTGCGGACGAGGTGCTGTCGGTGGGCGATTTCCTGTTCCAGCAGAAGTGCGAAAAGCGGATGCAGGAGCTGATGGCGGGCGGCACCACGGTCATTCTGGTGTCCCACTCCATCGAGCAGATCGAGCGGATGTGCACCAAGGTGGCATGGCTGAGCCACGGCCACCTGAAAATGAACGGGGATACCCAGACAGTCTGCGCCGCCTACAAGGCGACCCAGCGCGGCGAGGTCTGATATGAATGTACGGTTGAAACGCGCCAAGGAGCTTGCCGGCTATGCCGTGCAGCTGACAAAGGACGAGGGCTTGCCCACCATGGTCAGGCGCGGCGCGGGCTTTGTGAAGCGCCGCTGCTTTGGCAAACGTGCGCGCTACCTGCCCGCCAAAAAGGTGCTGGAAGCCCAGCGCGCAGAGATGGCGGGAAAAACGGCGGCAGACTGCGGCCTGCCCACCATCTCGGTGCTGACCCCGCTGTATAATACCCCGGAAAAGTACCTGCGGGAATTTCTGGATTCCTTCGTGGGGCAGACCGCGCCCAACGGGCAGCTCTGCCTTGCCGATGCTTCGGACGCCGCCCACGGGGACGTGGAGCGGATCGTAAAGGAATATCAGCAAAAGAATCAACAGATCGTATACAAAAAGATCGAAAATCAGGGCATTGCGGCCAACACCAACGCCGCCGCGCAGCTGGCGACAGGGGAGTATCTGGCGCTGGCTGACCACGACGACATTCTGGCACCTCATGCCCTGTACACCATGGGCAAGGCCATCTTACAGCTGCGGCAGCGCGGCGAGCCGGACGGTTTTCTGTACAGCGATGAAGCACTGTTCACCAAGAGCATCCGCCGCCCTATGGTGGCGCACTTCAAGCCGGACTACGCCCCGGACTACCTGCTGTGCTGCAACTACATCTGCCATCTGGCGGTGTTCCAAAAAGCGCTGTGGGAGCAGCTGGGCGGCGAACGCCCGGAATGCGACGGCAGTCAGGATCATGATCTGTTCCTGCGTCTGCTGGAAAAGACCGGCGGTGCCGCCCATGTGCCGCAGGTGCTCTACTACTGGCGGGTGCACGCGGGGTCTACCTCCGGCGGTGCAGACGCAAAGCCCTATGTGGCGGCAGCGGCCAAAAAGGCGCTGGCAGACCACCTGACCCGCACCGGGCGCACCGGCACGGTGGAGGACGGCCTGTTCCCCAGCACCTACCGGGTGAAGTGGGACATCGTGGGCGAGCCGAAGGTGAGCATCCTCATCCCCAACAAGGACCACACCGAGGATCTGGAAAAGTGCCTGCACAGCATCTGGACAAAGACTGAATGGGAGCACTTTGAGGTGATCGTGGTGGAGAACAACTCCACCGACCCCGCCACCTTTGCCTACTATAAAAAGGCGCAGCAGCGCTACGACGGCCTGCGGGTGGTCACCTACCCGAAAAAGGGCTTCAACTTTTCCGGCATCAACAACTTTGGCCGCAAGTACGCCACCGGCGAGTATCTGCTGCTGCTGAACAACGATGTGGAGGTGCGCAGCAGCGACTGGCTCACTGAACTTCTGCGCCAATGCGCCCACCCCGGCGGGGCGGCCGTGTGCGGTGCCATGCTCTTTTACCCGGACGAGACCATCCAGCACGCGGGCGTCATCACCGGGCTGGGGGGCTACGCGGGACACAGCCACAAGTACAAAAAGGCCGGCGGCAGCGGCTATATGTTCCGCACCGCCACGGTGCAGGACTTTTCCGCTGTGACCGGTGCCTGTCTGCTGGTAAAGACCAGTGTGTGGGACGAGGTAAAAGGGCTGGACGAAGCCTTTGCGGTGGCCTTCAACGATGTGGACTTCTGTCTGCGGGTGCGGGATGCGGGCTATCGCATTGCGTGGACGCCCTACGCCCAGCTGACCCACTACGAGAGCAAGAGCCGCGGCGGGGACGAGAAAGACCCGGTAAAGGCACGGCGCTTTGCCGCCGAGCAGCAGCGTCTGTACGAGGTGCACGGCAAGGAGAACATCCTGCATGACCCCTACTACAACCCCAACCTGACCATGGACCGGGAGGATTTTTCTGAAAGCGATGATCTGCGCGGGCTGAAAGAGGGACGCATTACGGTGCAGTGGAGGGAATAACAGCATGAACATCAAGGGCCATTTCGAGACCATCACCCGGCACAAGCTGCTGGTGATGAAATACTGCTTTGAATGCGGACTGTATGAGCAGGGCCTTGCCCACGACCTGAGCAAGTACAGCCCCACCGAGTTCATCCCCGGGTGCATCTATTATCAGGGTGACCATAGCCCCAACGAGGCCGAGCGCGCAGCCAAGGGCTACACCTCGGCGTGGCTGCACCACAAGGGGCGCAACAAGCATCATCTGGAATACTGGATCGATTACAGCACCACCAAGACCGGCCTGACCGGCATGAAGATCCCCCTGCGGTACGTCTGCGAGATGGTGTGCGACCGGGTGGCGGCAAGCCAGATCTATCTGGGCGATAAGTACACTGATGCCTCCGCGTGGGAGTACTACCAGCGCAGCAAGGATCACTACCTGATGCACCCGGAGACCCGGGCGCTGCTGGAAAAGCTGCTGTGCATGGTGCGGGATCTCGGACGGGAGCGCACCTTTGCCTACATGAAATTCCTGCTTGGCTGCGAAAACGATTACTAAGCCCGAAAGGCTGCTGCACAGACTGTGCGGCAGCCTTTTTTGCGCGAGTTGCTGAAATTTTTTGGAAAAACTTTAGAGCATCTGTGCATTGACAAAAATGCAAAAGTAACGGTACAATGAAATAAAGCAGGCTTGGGAAATGTCCGGGCCGCATAGGATAATGTCTGACAAAGAAGGAGGCATGAAGCATGAAATGGTTCAAGAAACTGGCAGCTGCCGTACTGGTGGCGGCTCTGGCACTGATGATGGTGGGCTGTGGTGCCAAGACAGACCTTGCCCAGCAGGTCAAGAATGCTGTCTCGGATGATGCTGTTATGATGGGCAAGCAGGCCACGAACAGCAAGGACCTGGATGCCTTGGCGGCAAAACTGCTGACAGAGTATAATAACGAGATCGCTGCTTTGGACGAAGGCGCAGATTGGCCGGATCTGCAGGAGCTGCTGGATGATGGGACGTTCCTGCAAAAGTTCGGCATTGACCCGGAAAAGGATGCTTATAAGGTCTCCTTGGTGTACATTCCGAGTTACATCAGCAATACCATGAATCAGCTTAAGCCTTTTAGTCTTGCAGAGCAGCTTCGGCGGGATGCTGATCTTGCAATCGGCGATCCTCACATCGGAAGCAAATATGAGTTTGGTCTTGCCATCGGCACGCTTGACGGCGAGAACTGGGTGCTTATGCTCATGAAATAAGAGCGTCCGGGCTGTGACAGCCCTTACGGATGCCCAAGACCGGAACGGTATATTTACAAGATGCGGCCTGCAGCAGCTGCCCCGGCAGACTTATTGCAGGCTGCGGCAAGGAGGAAACGATGAAACTGTTCAAAAAATTGGCAGCCGCCGTGCTGGCTGCTGCACTGGCATTAACGATGGCAGGCTGCGGCGGCGGCAATAGCTACGCCGTGCAGGACGAGCTGCTGAAAATAACGATCGATAATTTAACAGACGTAAACGAAACTGTGACCCACACCAAAAAGGCAGATGAAATGGCAGCAGCGCTGTTGGCAGCCGCCGATACGGCCGCCGCGCAGGAGGCAAACAACGGCAAGGATGCCGAAGATCTGCTGCTGGATCCTGCTGTTATAAAGGCAGCCGGGATCGACCTCGAAAAAACGCCCTGCATGTTCAACCCGATCGTTAACGTTCAGATCAAGAGCAGCGGCGTGGTGGGCGAATTCCTGAAGACGCAGCGGATGATGGAGGCCGCGGGCCTCTACCGGTTTGTGCGCCCCGGCACCGGCGCGTTCGACCCCGGTGACAATAAGGTCGAGATCGGCGCAGCTACGCACAAGATCGGCGATGAGAACTATATCCTGATCCTGCTCACCTACACTAAGACTACTCCGAGCAAAATTTGATGCGCACCCCGGGCTGCCGCACACAGGCTGTGCGGCAGCCTTTTTGCGTGCAGAACCCTGTGAAAAGGCAATTCTGGAAAATTCGCGGATTTTCCAGAATTGCGAATAAAAAATAAATTTTCCACTGAATATGGCTGGAACGCACGCGGAAGCTATTTTAAAATGTTCCTGCTTTTGCACGCTTTGCCGAAACTTTCCGGCAAAGTTTGGCGCATCTGCCCATTGACAGCGCACCGCAGCAGAGGGTAAGATGAAACTGGAGAGCAACGCGCTCCCATAAGAAGAAAGCGAGGGACCACAGATGAAGCTTTGGAAACGATGGACGGCAGCGGCTCTTGCAGCTGCAATGGCGCTGCTGCTTTTAGCAGCCTGCGGGCCCTCCGGCCCTTCCGCGCCGGATGCGCCGGATAAGCCGGGCAGCAGTGAGACCGGTAAAGACCCCACCGACGAAAAGACCGAGGCGCAGAAGAAGGCCGCAGTGGTGGAAGCACTGAACACAGTGCGCAAGGACTACGGCAATAACACCCCGCTGGAACTGAACGAGCAGGCCTGTGCGTTCGCCAAGGAGATGGCACAGGTGCAGCTGGATGGCGTCAATGGCAAGTACGGCAAGAATCCGAGTACCAACACGGATTATATTGATGCCTGTGCAAAAGTCCGCAACAAGAAGGTGGGCGAAAAAGCATCGATCGGTTTTGGCGCACTGCAGGGCGCTTACCCGGATGCGAAATGGTTCAAAACGTGGGCAGACAAGACAGAGGGCGTGAGCGCAGAACGCAACAATGCACTGGTCAAGAGTAAGGAAGCTACCCTTGTGGGCGTGGGCGTTGTGCAGAACACCGACGAAAAAACAAAGGATAAATACCCCATTATGGTGGTCGTGATGACCTACTGAATATGCGCAAACGCCGCTGACGGAAAGTCGGCGGCGTTTTTGTGTGGTTCGTGCATTGACAGCCGCCGCCTGCGGGTTTACACTGCTTTTATGGCAGACTGCATGGTCTGCCGGGGTATTTTATTATTTACAGGAGGGCAAAACCTATGAAATGTATCAAAAAACTGGTTGCGCTTACGCTGGCTGCGGTGCTGGCACTGACCATGCTCACCGCTTGCGGCGGTACACCGGCAGAGCCGCTGACCCAGCCGGATATCAATAAAGGAAAAGAAATCGCGGCAGCGCTGAACGAAGCGCGTGTTGCAGCTGGCAAAAAAGAAGTTCCTTTTGACGAAGAATACTCTGTGAAGCTGACGGAGTATGCAAATGCTTACACCAACTGGCAGTTTGCATGGAGAGCATACGACCAGAACAAGACGGCTGAAAACAAAGCAGCTTTGGATGCGGCAAAGCAGAAATACGATGAAGTATCTAAGGAACTGCCGAGTGGCGTCAGCAAAGGCAAAATGCTGAAAGTGAATGTTGCGGCCTTTGATAATGTAAAAGCAAATGGCAGAAATTACTTTGCAGGAACAGATAAGAACGGAAATTATTATCCGCTGGCAACCCAAGAGGGTAATATGTGCGCTGTGACCGTAATTACGAAGGAAGATCTGACCTTTGCAATCGTTTTTGTTGGTACAAAGTAAGACTGTAATAATAAAGCGACAACGCAAAAACACCCCGGCCGGGCGATTTTACCGCTTGGCCGGGGTGCTGTTTTTGCAAGAAATAATTACTGCTCGTTTTCGTAGATCTTGATATAGCGCGGGGCGCTTTTATCCTGCCAGAGCAGCAGAATGGCGGTCAGGGCGACAGCCAGTGTGGTGAGGACGGCGAGCAGAGCTTTGAGAACTTTCATGGTTTGGTGCCTCCTTGTGAAGTTCGGGAGCGGAGCGGGGGACGTTCCGCCTGTCATGTTAGGTATAGTATAGCATATTCCCGCAGCAAAGGCAAACGGCAGAAGGGGAGATTTAAGGCAAAATGCTGCTGCCCTGCGCCCTCATCAGTCACCTGCGGTGACAGCTGTTCCCCTCTTTGTCACCTGCGGTGACATTTCTCCCCGGCGCGGGGAGAATCTGTCCCTTCCGGGGGAAGCCTTTAAAGGAAAATTGATTTCCGTAGGGGAGAACAAAAAGAAAAATACGGTAGTTAGTTAAAACTAATTTGCGAAAACGAATAAGAAAGTTCAGGAAAATTCATCATTTGAGCCGTGATGTCGTTGACTTCCCGCGCCAAAATGATACAATAAGTGTGTTAAGCAGCTGCTGTCCCTGTACCAGTGCGCCTGCATGGGCGAGGGGATGGCAATTCAAGCAGAATGGGGGATTTGAAATCCATGTTGAACAAGCTGAAACGTGCGGCGCTTGGCGCGCATACGCCGCATGACAAGGCAACTGCTGCAAGCAAACCTATCCCGATGCCTCTGCCCGCGCAGGTACGCATCCTTATGAGCCAGCACATTGGCGCACCCGCCAAGGCACTGGTGAAAAAAGGCGATGAAGTGTTCGTCGGCACCAAGATCGGTGAGGCGGGCGGCTTTGTCTCCGCAAACATCCACTCCAGCGTTTCCGGTACGGTAGCTGCAGTGGAACCTTTCCGTCTGTCCAATGGCCGTATGTGCGATTCTGTTGTCATCAAGACCGATGGCAAGCAGACCGTAGACCCGGCTGTCAAGGCACCGGAAGTCACCGATAAGGCCAGCTTCCTTGCCGCCGTGCGCGAGTGCGGTCTGGTAGGTCTGGGCGGCGCAGGCTTCCCCACCGATGTGAAGCTGCAGCCCAAGCAGCCGGTGGATACTTTGCTGATCAACGCCTCCGAGTGCGAGGTGTGGCTGACCAGCGACACGCAGGAGATGCTGGAGTGCAGCGATGATATCATCCGCGGCATCAAGGCTGTGCTGCAGTATACCGGCATTCCGAAGTGCATCATTGGTATTGAGAACAACAAGCCCGAGTGCATCGACCTGCTGTGCAAAAAGACCAAGGACGACAGCGCTATTGAGGTAAAGCCCCTGCCCAGTGTCTACGGCACCGGCGCAGAGCTGATCCTCATTGAGAAGTGCCTCGGCCGCGAGGTGCCCCACGGCGGTCTGCCCGCCGATGCAGGCGCTATCGTGATGAACGTGACCAGCGTTTCCACGCTGGGCAAGTATCTGGCTACCGGTATGCCGGTGGTCCAGCGTACCATCACCGTGGACGGCGATGCCTGCGCAAAGCCCCAGAACGTTGTTGTGCCCGTGGGCACCGCCTATCAGGACATTCTGGACTATGTGGGCGTCAAGGGTGAGCTGGGCAAGGTGGTTGCCGGCGGTGCCATGATGGGCCCCGCTGTGGAGAACCTTTCCTACCCCACCACCAAGACCACTTCCGGTCTGATCCTGCTGAGCAAGGCAGCTGCACAGCCCGCACAGGTCAACCCCTGCATCCGCTGCGGCCGCTGCGTGGAGTACTGCCCCATGGGTCTGGAGCCCGTGGAGGTCAATCAGGCCTACGCCGCCCGCGATGTGCAGGAGCTGGGCAAGCTGCACGCTGACTACTGCTTCAACTGCGGTAGCTGCTCCTTCGTCTGCCCGGCAAAGCGCCCTGTTACCCAGATGATGAGTCTGGCCAAGGCCTTCTATCTTGGCGAAATCAAAAAAGGAGGCAATAAGTAATGGATACGAAGCTTATTGTTTCGGCTTCCCCGCACGTCCGCAGTGACGAGACCACCCAGAGCCTGATGGCTAACGTGATCGTTGCACTGTGCCCCTGCGTGGTTGCCTCTGCGATCATTTTCGGCGTGCGCGCCCTGCTGGTCACCGCCGTTTCCGTGGTGGCCTGTGTGGCCTTTGAGTGGCTGTACTGCAAGCTGCTGAAGCGTGCAAACCCCATCAGCGACCTGTCCGCTGTGGTCACCGGCATCATTCTGGCCATGAACGTGCCCGTGGGCATGCCCATCGGTCAGCTGATCATCGGCGATCTGGTGGCTATCATCGTTGTCAAGC
>ENA-UONZ01001100-UONZ01001100.1-human-gut-metagenome-genome-assembly--contig:-C93old-NODE-1100-length-34021-cov-22.301331_pt1 | contig 34021 bp, 30 predicted proteins | sample MGYA00242468_ERZ724015 | MGnify/ENA metagenome assembly ERZ724015
CAATCCGTTTTTTGCGTTCTTTTTATTTTACCCCAAATGTGCCGGTTTTGCAATCGTTTCCAGCGGTTTGTGCATACTTTCCGTGTTTTTGCTGCCACAGCGCCCCTGCACACGCTGCCATCTGTGCACCGTCCAGCGGCGGCACCGGCAGCAGATTGAACAGCCCCGTCAGCAGATTCGCCGCCCAGAACGCGCTGCCGCGGATGGTAGTGGTCTGTGAAAGGCGCAGTGCCCACACCCCGGCAAGCAAAAAATTGACCGCAGGCCCGGCGGCGGCAAGCACGAGCCACTGGCGCGGGGAAAGCCTCTCCCCTGCTGTGTGCATACAAAAGCCGGTCATGGTCACCTCGATGACCGGCAGATGCCTTTGCTGGATGCAGTAGACGAGGATGTGCCCCAGTTCGTGCAGAATAGCCGCCAGCAGCCCCAGACGCAGAAAACCGCTGGCATCAAAGTAGAGCAGCAGGTACACCGCGCCGCACAGCAGCACCGGATCCCGGAATACCAGCTTCCCCGCCCGCACCCGGCTCAAGGGGCATTCTCCAGCAGAGCGGCGGGGTCGCAGGCAGCGCCCTGCTGCCACAGTTCCAGATGCAGGTGCGCACCGGTGGCGCGCCCTGTCTGCCCCACTGTGCCCAGCGTCTGCCCGGCCTGTACCACCTCTCCCGGGCGTACGTAGAGGTATTGCAGGTGCGCATAGCGGGTCTCGCAGCCATCCGGGTGCAGGATGCGCAGATGGTTGCCGTAGCTTGGGCTGTATGCCGCTGCGGTCACTACCCCGCCCTGCACCGCCCGCACCGCTGTACCCGCCGCACAGGCAAGGTCGACGCCCTGATGAAGTGCAGACTTTCCGGTAAAGGGATCTGTTCGCGTGCCGTAGGCATCCGAGATGCGCCACACCGCAGTATCCAGCGGAAAACAGTACTTTTTCGTATTCCGCGCGGCCTGCACCGGTAGTGCAGCCAGCAGGCAGAGTGCCAGTCCTGCCAGCACCAGCGCCACAACGCCCCACCGCCGTCTGCGTATTTTTGCTGCCTGTCCGCTCCGTTTTGCCCGCATACGCTGTCCCCCCTATCCTGAAAAGTGTATGCACAAGCGGCAGGCAGGAGAACACAAACAAAAAAACAGAGCCGCCGCACAAATTTCTGCGCAGCAGCTCTGTTTTTGGTTTACATGATTTTACAGATCAGCGCCGGAAAAAGCTCCCGATGCGTTCCAGCAGGCTCTTTTTCTTGGGTGCGATGACAACAGGCTTTACAGCCGGGCGGGGTGCAGCCGGAGCTTTGGGGGCGGGCTGCGCAGCGCGGGGCTTATTGTTCAGCATCTGCTCCAGCGCCTCGTAGTGGTCGGACTGCTGTGCCGCCGGGGCGGCCTTCTCGGCCTTTTCCGGTGCAGGCTGGAACACATGGGGCAGCTCCTGCTTCAGCTGTTCCACAGTGACTTCCTGACAGACTGCCGCCGGTTTTTCTGCTTCAGGCGCAGGGGTGGTGCACTTCCACGGCTCGGTGCGCTGCCAGTCGTTGCGCAGCAGCTCGTACATGCCCATCTGGCTGTTGACCAGTGGCTCACCCTCGGCGGGCTTTACCTTCTGATAGCTGCCGCTGGCATCCATGACCCGGGCGTTGACGTTATCCCGCAGCTGCAGCTGAAGGATATCGGTGAGCTTTTGCACCAGAACGGGGTCCTCCACCCGGACGCCCACCTCCACGCGGCACTCGGTATTGCGGGTGAGGAAGTCACCGGAGGCAATATAAATGCGGGTATGGGTGCCATCGAAGAAGCTGTAAATACGGCCATGCTCAAGATACCGTCCCACCAGACTGCGGATGTGCAGGTTCTCGGTTTTGCCGGGCACCTCTGCGCGCACGCAGCAGATGCCGCGCACGATCATATCAATGCGCACCCCGGCGCAGCTGGCCTCCTGCAATTTCAGGATGATGTCCCGGTCGCTGATGGAGTTATTTTTCAGGATCATGGAAGCCGGGCGACCCATGCGGGCGGCAGCGATGACGTGATCCATCTCGTCCAGCAGCACGCTCTTGAAGCGCAGTGGGGCCACCAGCATCTTGTCGCTTTCCTCAGTGAGCTGCTGCACGGCCAGATTGCGGAACACCTTGGAGGCTTCCTCACCAATGCGCTCGTCTGCGGTGATGAAGGAATAATCGGTATACAGCTCGCTGGTTTTTTCGTTGTAGTTGCCGGTACCGATCTGGGTGATATAGGAGTAGCCCTCTGCGCCCTTGCGGGTGATGAGGGTCAGCTTGGAGTGCACCTTATAATCCTCGAAGCCGTAGATGACGGTGCAGCCGGCGCTTTCCAGCTGCTTGGACCAGTCGATGTTGTTCTGCTCGTCAAAGCGGGCGCGCAGCTCCACCAGCGCTACCACTTCCTTGCCGTTTTCGGCAGCTTCCATCAGCGCCTGCACGATCTGGGACTCCCGCGCCATGCGGTAGAGGGTCATCTTGATAGAGATGACGTCCGGGTCCTGTGCGGCCTTTTTGAGCATGGCGATAAAGGGGCGGATGGACTGGTACGGGTAGCTGAGCAGCACGTCATGCTTCTGCACCTCAGTGGCCAGATCATAATCCGGCGGCGGCAGCATGGGGCGTGCGGGAGTGTAGAACAGCGCCGGGTGCCCCTCGGCCTCCATGCGGCCGGAAAGCTTGAAGAAGAAGCTCAGGTCCAGCGGGCTCTTTTGCAAGAACACCCGCTTGCGGGTCAGCTCCAGACGGCTGCACAGCAGCCGCTCCACCTCCGGTGCCGGGGCGGGGGTGATCTGCAAACGGACAGCCGCCAGCTTGCGGCGGCGTCGGAGCAGCTCGGTCATGATCTCGCGATAATCAATATCGTGATCCATCATGCCCTCTTTTACATCGATATCCGCGTTGCGGGTGACCCGGAACAGACATTTTTCCTGAATAGAATCCTTGCCGAAGATGCTGGACGCATAGTGCAGCACCAGCTCTTCGGTGAGTGCAAACTGCACAGCGCCGTCCTTTTTGATAAAGTGCATCCGCTCCATCTGGCTGGAGATAGGCACGATGCCAAGACTTTGCTCCTGCGTATGCTTTTCCTTGAGAAGCACACCAAGATAGATCTCCTTATTGCGCAAAAACGGAAACGGATGGCGGTTATCCACGATCTGCGGGCTGAGGATGGGGAACAGCTCCGACTGGAAGTATTTTTTCCAGAGATGCTCTTCCTCCTTGGTCAGGTGGTCGAAATCCACCTTATGGTAGCCGTTCTCCGCCAGATTTTCCAGCGCCTTTGCGTAGAATTTATCGCATTCCTCTTGCAGCTGCGCCGTTTTGGGCATAATGGCGGCCAGCTGCTCGGCGGCGGTCATATTGGTCTTGTTTTCCCGCTTTTCCTTTTTGGTCTTGCTCTGCTCAAGGTTTGCGCGCTCCTGCAAGGAGCCCACGCGCACCATGAAAAACTCGTCCAGATTGGAGCCGTAAATTGCCAGAAACTTGATCCGTTCGCCCAGCGGGACGTTCTTGTCCTTGCCCAGCGCCAGAACGCGGCGGTTGAAATCCAGCCAGCTCAGTTCGCGGTTGATAAAGATCGATTCGTCACTCATAACAATATATCTCCGTATTTCCTCTTTGACCAAGGCAGCAAGCGGGCTACGCCCTAGCGGACATACGCCTGCCCTGCCCATGAATCCACCATTGCTTGGGTAATGCCCGGCACCTGCGCGGCATCCTTCACCTGTGCAAACGGGCCATACTGCGCCCGGTAGTCCAGTATAGCCTGAGCATTGCGTGGGCCGACACCGGGCAGGGTGCACAAAGCATCCGCATCGGCTGTGTTCAGCTCCACCTGTGTGTACGCTGCCAGTTCCTTTGTGTCCGGCAGTGTCTGCGGCTTTTGCGACCGCAACGGCACTGCGAAGCGAAATGCCAACCCTGCGCAGGCCCCTGCGACGGCAAGGCACAGCAGCAGAAACAGCCTTTCGCGGCGCTTTTTGTCCGGCATAGTTTCTTCTCCCATTCTACCTGATTTTTTGCCAAAAAGAAAGCCCTCTGCGGAAAATTCACAGAGGACTTTGCATAAGTTTTACACGGATTTTTCAGCAGCACGCACCATGCGGTACAAAACCTCCACGGCAGCGCCACCGGCGGCATCCGTCAGGGTGATCTGCCTGGCGGCAAGGCGCAGCTCTGCCGGGGCATCGGCGGCAACAGCGCTGTGCTCTACAGCCTGCACCAGCTCCAGCATGGGCTGACTGCCAGCCAGCACCAGAACCTGCTCTGCACCCACCTGCGCCATGGTGCAGACGGTGTCCAGCATTTCCCGGCCGGAGATGCGCTTAGGGGTAAGGACAAGGGTGTCCGGGGCGATACGTTCGCCCAGCAGGGCAACACGATCCCCAATGGCCTTTTCCGCCAGCGAGATCAGGGGCACAGACTTGCTGTCCTGATACAACAGCACCCGCAGCACCTGCTCGGGGTGGATATCAGCGGCGTTTGCCAGCAGATAGGGGGTCCACTCCTGCCGCAGATGGCGCTCCAGCGCATTGCTCATGCGCAGCACCCGGGTGGTGCCATCCTGCATCTGCACGGCAACGCCCACGCCAGGGGTATCCGGCAGGCAGGCAAAAAGCTCCTGCTGCTGGGCAAAGCTGCACAGGGGCACCCGGTTGCCATCGGCATAGTGGTAAGCCATGGTGCCGCCGCACACCAGCGCAGGCGCTGCCAGACGCACGCTGCCCAAAATGGAGCGCACGGCACGCGGAGAGCGCTGCGAAAAAACGGTCAGTCTGCCGCCGCGGCTGCTGAACAGCTGTAAAACGTCCCGCACCACCTGGGTCAGATTGCCATCCTCGCCCAGCAGCAGGTTATCCAGATCACAGAGCACCAGAGTGGATGCCAGAGAATCGTTCATGTGTTTTTCCTCCTGAGAGTTGCGAGAAAATGGGTAAAGTAGTCCGGCAGTTCGGAATCGAACCGCAGCTGCTCCCCGGTAATGGGGTGGATAAAGCCCAGCGTTTTGGCGTGCAGGCACTGACCGTGGAGGCTGGTGATGCAGTTGTGAGGGCCGTACACCGGATCTCCCGCCACCGGATGGTGGATGGAGGCCATGTGTACGCGGATCTGATGGGTGCGGCCGGTCTTTAGGCGACATTCCAGCAGGGTGAACTCGCCCAGCCGCTCCAGCACCTTATAGCCGGTGTAGGCGTACTTGGTGTGGGGCTCGGTGGCCGGGTAGACCGCCATTTTTTTGCGGTCGGTCTTGCTGCGGCCAAGGTTTGCTTCCACAAAGCCCTCGTCCTGCGTAAAGCCGCCGTAGACCACCGTCTGGTAGGCGCGCTCTACGCTGTGCACCGCCATCTGCTGGGAAAGCCCGATGTGGGTGGCGTCGTCCTTTGCCACCACCAGCAGGCCGCTGGTGTCCTTATCAATGCGGTGGACGATGCCGGGGCGGATCTCGCCGCCAATACCGGAAAGACTGCCCTTGCAGTGCCACAGCAGGGCATTGACCAGCGTGCCGTCCGGGTTGCCGGGCGCGGGGTGCACCACCATGCCCTTGGGCTTGTTGACCACCAGCAGATGGGAGTCCTCGTAGACGATGTCCAGCGGGATATTCTGCGGCACGGCCTCGATGGGCTTTGCGTCCGGGATCTCCAGCAGTACGGTGTCCCCTGCCTTGAGCTTCAGGCTTTTGGCAACGGTTTTGCCGTTGCACTGCACATGCCCCTCGGCCACCAGTGCTTGCAGCGCCGAGCGGGACAGGCCGGTGTCCTCGCCGCTGAGAAAGCGGTCGATGCGCTGCCCGGCAGTCTCCTGCTCTACGATAAATTCACGCTGTTCCATGATTTACTGCTCCTTGGCGACATCATCGGCATGGAGCTCATCCAGAAAGATCACCAGCACCCACAGTGCCACGCCCACGCAAACACAGATATCCGCAAAATTGAACACAGCAAAGCGCATGAACAGCAGGTTGATGTAGTCCACTACCTCGCCGTTGAGCACACGGTCGATCAGGTTGCCGATGCCGCCGCCCAGCACCAGCACCAGCGCTGCCTGCTGCAAACGCTTGCCGCGGCTGCGGAAAAACAGGCCGTAGGCGACCGCCAGCAGCGCCGCGCTTGTGGCGATGATCAGGAACAGCTGCTTGCCACTGAGCAGGCTGAAGGCCATGCCCTGATTGAGCACGAACCGCAGCTCCACCACATGGGGGATGAGCGGCATAGCGCCTACCGGCTGCAAAACCTGCACCGCCCACAGTTTGATCAGCTGGTCGATGCCGACCAGTGCCGCCACAGCCGCCAGATTGAAGAGTACAAATGCCATTAGCTACCTCGTTTCTGCTATAAAAAACGGCGCTCCCCGGTCAAGGGAGCGCCGCCCTTTTACAAAACAGATTTGTATTTATGCGGGACGCTTATGCTTCCACAACGCTGGCGCAGCGTGCGCACAGAGTGGGGTGTGCAGGGTGGCTGCCGATGGAAGCAGAGTACTTCCAGCAGCGCTCGCACTTGTCGCCGGTGGCGTGTGCAGCTGCAACGCCCAAGCCCTCGACAGCGCTGGCAGCGCCGCCCTCACCCTTGACCAGCTCCACATGGGAGACGATCATCAGGTCGGCCAGCTCGTCCATGGGGATGCTGTTCAGCAGGTCATAGACGGCATCGCTGCAGTACAGGGTGATGGAAGCTTCCAGAGAAGCACCAATGAGCTTTTCGGCACGGGCCTGCTCCAGCACCTTCTTGACCTCGTCGCGCACGGCGATCAGCTGTGCCCACTTTGCCTTGAAGGCATCGTCGGCGGCGTACTGGCCAGCCTTGGGCATCTGCTCGAACACCACATACTTGTTCATGCCCTCGGTCTTGGGCATGAAGTCCCAGATCTCCTGACTGGTGAAGCACAGGATGGGGGCAATGATCTTATCCAAAGCAACAAGGATCTTGTACATGGTAGTCTGGGCGGCCTTGCGGGCTGCGCCGTTGGTGCAGTACAGACGATCCTTGGTGACGTCCAGATAGAAGTTGGACATAGCCACCACGCAGAAGTTATACACGGCATGGTAGACCTTGTTGAAGTCGTACACAGCGTAGCCTGCGTTGGTGTTGACGATCAGGTCATCCAGCGCAGCCAGTGCCCAGCGGTCGATATCCTGCAGCTGGTCGTCTGCCACACAATCGGTGTTGGGGTCAAAGCCGTCCAGATTGCCCAGAATGAAGCGGGCGGTGTTGCGGATCTTGCGGTAAGCCTCGCTGAGCTGCTTGAAGATGTTCTTACCGGCGCGCACGTCCACGGTGTAGTCGGAAGAAGCCACCCACAGACGGATGATATCTGCGCCGTAGTCCTTGATGATCTCGCTGGGCTCCACGCCGTTGCCGGCGCTCTTGTGCATCTGCTTGCCCTGCTCGTCCACGACCCAGCCGTGGCACAGCACGGACTTATAGGGTGCGCAGCCCTTGCTTGCAACGCTGGTCAGCAGGCTGGACTGGAACCAGCCGCGGAACTGGTCGCCGCCTTCCATATACATATCGGCGGGGAAACGCAGCTCGGGACGCTCGTCCAGCACGGCGGCGTGGGTGGAGCCGGAGTCGAACCAGACGTCCATGATGTCGGTGTCCTTCTCCCACTCGGAAGCGCCGCACTTTTCGCACACTTCGCCTGCGGGGATGATCTGCTCGGCATCGTACTTATACCATGCGTCAGAGCCTTCCTTGCGGAACAGGGCGCTGACAGCCTTGATGGTAGCATCGGTGATGTGGTAGGTGCCGCACTTCTTGCAGTAGAAGGCGGGGATGGGCACACCCCAGGTGCGCTGGCGGCTGATGCACCAGTCGTTGCGGTCGCGCACCATGCCGGTCATGCGGTCGTGACCCCAATCCGGCATCCATGTGACGGTATCAATGGCCTTGTACACGTCCTCGCGGAACTTGGCAATAGAGCAGAACCACTGCTCGGTGGCGCGGAAGATGATGGGATGATGGCAGCGCCAGCAGTGGGGGTACTGATGCTTGATGTGCACCTGACCCATCACAGCGCCGGAGGCAGTCAGGTCGGCCAGAATGGTCTTGTTGGCTGCCCACACGCGCTGCCCGGCGTACTTGCCGGCCAGATCGGTCAGATAGCCACCGTCATCCACGGGCACGGTGATGGGCACCTGCGGATACTTCTGGCAGACGTTGAAGTCGTCCACGCCGTGACCTCCTGCGGTATGAACGCAGCCGGAACCGCTTTCCAGCGTAACGTGGTCGCCCAGAATGACCCAGCCCTCCTTGGGCAGGTAGACGTGGTTATAGCGCATCAGCTCGAACTCAGCGCCGGAAACGGGCTCGCCCACGATCTCATAGTTCTCGATGTGGCAGGCGTCCATGACGCTCTTGACCAGATCGGTGGCCATGATGTGGTACTCCTCGCCGATCTTGACGAAGGAGTACTCGAACTGACCGTTCAGGCAGATAGCCTCGTTGGCGGGCAGGGTCCAGGTGGTGGTGGTCCAGATGACGAAGTAGGTCTTATCCATGGGGATGCCGTACTTTGCCAGCACACCGTTGGGGTCCTGCGAAACGTGGAAGCGCACAAAGATGGAATCGCAGTCGTCCTCGCCGTACTCGATCTCGGCTTCTGCCAGCGCGGTGCGGCAGTCCGGGCACCAGTACACGGGCTTGAGGCCCTTGTAGATGTAGCCCTTCTTGGCCATCTCGCCGAAGATCTCGATCTGACGCGCCTCAAACTCCGGCTTCAGGGTCAGGTAGGGGTGCTCGAAGTCACCGATGACGCCCAGACGCTTGAACTGGTCGCTCATGATGTCGATATGCTCGGTGGCAAACTTTTCACAGATCTGGCGCAGCTCCAGCTTGGAGATGTCCTTCTTTTTGTCACCCACCGAGGACAGAGCCTTCAGCTCAATGGGCAGGCCATGGGTATCAAAACCGGGCACATAGGGAGCCTGATAGCCCTCCATGTTCTTTTCGCGGATGATGATATCCTTGATGATCTTGTTCAGGGCGGTGCCCATGTGGATGTTGCCGTTTGCATACGGAGGGCCGTCGTGCAGAATGAACTGGGGCTTGCCCTCATTGTGCTTCATGAGCTGGTTGTACAGGTCGTTGTCGTCCCAGTCCTTGAGCATGACCGGTTCCTTTTTAGGCAGACCGGCGCGCATCTCAAACAGGGTCTTGGGCAGATTCAACGTACTGTCGTACTGCGATTTGTTCTTAGCCAATGGTTTACACTCTCCTCTATTTTTGCGTTGGGTGCCTTACTCGCTGAACTTTACGCCCTGAAAAGCGTCGTAGTCCGGCTCGTCCGGCTTCATATCAGCAGGAGGCGGGTCCAGCTTGAGCTGGCTTTCGTCCTTTGCCCAGAAATCCTCGCTGCTGTCAGCCGCCTTGTCGTCATCGACAGGGGCGGCAGGTTCGGCGGTTTCGGTCATTTCGGCAGGTTGCTCGGCCGGGGCTGCTGCAGCATCGGCTGCGGGGGCAGTCTCGGGCTGTGCGGCGGGCTGCTCTGCGGCAGCTTCCTGCACAGGCTCGGCATCCTGTACGGGGGCGTCCTTTTCGGCTTCCTTAGCGTCCTTCTGGAACTCCGGCAGACGGCTCAAAGACTCCACATGGCTGCGGTACAAATTGAGCACATCCGCCTTGAAGCGGGTGACCTCCAGACGGACGCGGTCGTACTCCCGCTCTTCAGCCAGACGCTTCTCGTTGGCCTCGTTCTCGATCTCGTCTGCGCGGTCGCTTGCCTTTTGCAGCAGCTCGTTGGCGTCGCGGATGATATCATCGCCCCGCAGATTTGCGCGGTGAATGATCTCCTCAGCCTTCTGGTTTGCTTCACGGATCACGTTTTCGCCCATGCGCTGGGCGTTGATCAGCGCGCTCTTGAGCATATCGCCGTCGGCCTCAAAGCTTTGCAGCTCACCCTTGAGCTTCTGGTTCTCTGCGGTCAGATCAGCGATCTGCTTGCGCAGCTGCTCTGCCTGCGCATCGTTCTGCTGCAGCTGCTCCTCGACCTTGTCCAGAAAACGGTCCACGTCCTCTGTACGGTAGCCGCGGAGGTTTTTTTCAAATTGTACAGAGCGGACATCCTGCGGAGTCAGCATAGTCATTTCCTCCCATAGCTTTTAATATTGAAAGAACTCAATGATCGAACGATCTTTTTTACTTTTCCCGGGCAATGCAGTCAGCCGGAAGCGACCTTTGCCGCGCACAGTGAACACATCCTGCTCGTATACGGGGGCATGGGGCTTTTCTACCGGCAGATGGTTGATCTCTACCCTGCCCGCCTCGATCAGCTCCGCAGCGGTGCCGCGGCTGACGTGCAGCATGGCAGAAAGCACCGCGTCCAGCCGCAGGGAGGACACAGTAGCGGTGAGCAGCTGCCGCTCCGGTGCCGGGAAAGCCGGGATCTCGTCCGGTTCCAGCAGGCGGGTGGACACCTCGGTGCGTCCCGCCTGACACAGCTCCCGGCAGATGAGCTTTGCCGCCGGTTCCAGCGCGAACACATAGGCTGTGCCCGGCGCATCGGCAGGCAACAGGATATCCCCCAGCGCCTCGCGCTTGAGGGCAAGCCCCATCAGGCTGCCCAGATAGTCCTTGTGCGCTGGAAGCGCCGCACCGGGCAGTGCCCGGCATTGCAGCTGTACGCAGCGCACCGGACACTCGCCATAGCTGTACTCTGGCTCCAGACAGAGCACCCGGCGCTCGGCCTCGGGCCAGCCGCCGTCAAAACGCCAGCCGTCCCGCACACCGGCACGCCCCAGTGCCGCCCGGGCAAGATCCTGTTCCCGGTCGCTGAGGAATGCAGAGTACCGGGCTATGCCGCGGGAAAAAGCCGCATCAGCAAGATCCTCGATATGCCGCATAAGGTAGCGTTCCTCATCGTTGCGGGCGGGCACAAAACCCCGCACCGCACCGGTTGCCGGATCAATAGAATGCGCCATTGTTCTCCAGCTCGTCCAGCAGATCGCCCATGATATCCACGTTGTACGGGGTAATGATAAAGGTGCTGTTGGCTACGCGCTTGATCTGGCCGTTGTTGGCATAGGCCACGCCGGACAAAAAGTCTACCAGACGGCGGGAGACCTCCTTGTTGGTGGACTCCAGATTCAGCACCACGGTACGCTTGTTGTTCAGATGGTCGGCAATGGTACTGGCATCCTCGAACCGCTCGGGCTTGACCAGAACCACCTTGAGCTGGGTGGTAGCATGGATGTTGACCACCTTGTTCTTTTTGCTGGTGCCCTCGGCAGGCTCTTCGGTCTCTTCATCCATCCCGATGCCAACGCCGCTGTTGTTGTTGTTCACCATCTGGGGGCCGTCATCGATGTACTGATCCTCGTACTCGTCCCCTTCGCCCATCAGACCCTTTTTAATGCTATCCAGCAAAGACATAATTATCTGCTCCTTTCATTCGGGCAGCGCCCGGCTGCCTGGCGTTCTTTGCAAAAAGAATGCAAATAGCTTTTACTATTATCTGATTTTTTTCAGCAGATGTCAATAACTACAAAAGTTTTCCGTCATATAAATTTTGTCCCGAGACAACTATTTCGTCATAAAGCCTTACCTGACTGACGGAACCGTCCGTTCCCTTGGGCAAAACAAGGATGTAATCCTCTTCCGTGACCAGCGGATGGTCGGCATCCACGGGGTCGATCTTGCAGAAGCGGGCGATGTTGCCGTACTTGACATACACGCCGGGGATATAGTTTTCGCCCTGCGTCTCAGCCTCGGTGCCGTCCTCTTTCAGGTAGTGCACTGCTGCGGCAGGCACCCGCAGACCGGTGCTCTCGCTGGTGCTGATACGGGCGCGGGCGTGGTTGAGGCACAGCACATCGCCGTTGATGGAGTTGCAGCGCAGCACAAAGCGGGCAATATCCTTTTCTGCGTCAATGGTCACCTCGGTGACGGTGGCGCGCAGAGCGGCATCGCTCTGGCCGGGAAAGCTGATCTCCACTGCCGTGCGCAGGGGCTTACCGTCCGAGCCCAGCAGCTTTTCGGCCTGCTTTGCGGAGCACACCCCGGCGTACTGCCAGCTGAACCCGGCCACCAGCTTGCCTACGCAGCCATCCAGCGGCATCTCGGGGTCAGAGTCCAGATAGGCTTTAAGCTGCTCCGGGCTCTGCGCCAGAATGTCCGCAGCACCGGCGTTCAGCCGCCCGCTGCTGGCAGCCCGGACAAAGTAGCCGGTGGTGGGGGCGGCGATCTGGGTGGGGTTGCCCAGCTGTGCCTGCACGGTTTGTGCCTGCTGGGCAAGCAGCGCGATCTGATCCGCAAAGCCGGCGGTATCGCCGGTGGTGATCCACAGCTTGTTCTGCGCCAGCAAATAGGCATCGGTGCTTTCGTCCACATCGCTGTATTGGGCGGTGTCCAGTGCGTCCAGCAGGTCATACAGCGCACCGGAGCGCTCCTTGAGCAGGCCGTCCAGCTGGGTGGCTGCGGTGTTCTGGGAGCGCTGCAACAGGTCGATCTGGCTGGTGAGCTGGGTCAGCTGCTGGCGCAGCACTGCCTGATTGGCATCGGTGTACAGCTCTGCAACGGCAGTGCCTGCCGACACCCGCTCGCCGTCCAAGACAAGGTAGCCCAGATTGCCGCTGCCGGAAATGCAGGTTTCGTCAAACAGCAGCACGCCGTCCGCTTCAATGGTATCGGAGATGGTGATAGGCAGCGCCGTTTCGTAGACGTTCTGGGGGAAAAGGATGTGCGCCGCCTGCCAGCAGACATACGCTGCCGCCGCCAGCAAAAAGGTGGCCAGCACGACCGCCAGCGTGGTAAGCGCAGAGAGCTTGTGGCGCGGTTCCTGAGGAGTTTCCGGCATAAGGATCATCCTTTCGATAAAAAGTCTTGGGTCAGACGCAGGGCAGTCTGCCGCACGTCCGCTGCCCCGGCGTCCAGCCATGTGATCCCGTCCATGTGGCGGAACCATGTCAGCTGGCGCTTGGCGTAGTTGCGGGAAGCCTGTTTGAGTTTTTCAGTACATGCATCCAGCGAGGCGGTCTGTTCGAAATACGGGAAAAATTCTTTATAGCCGATGGCCTGTGCGGCGGTGCGGAAGGCTTCGCGGTTGCGCCAGACGTATTCCGCTTCGGCTAAAAGCCCGGCCTCCAGCATTTTATCCACTCGCAGGTCGATGCGGCGGTACAGCGCTGCACGCTCCGGGAAATCCAGCCCCAGCACAAGGCTGCGGTAGGGGCGCTCCGGCGGCAGCGAATCGGCCTTTTGTTCGCTGAGACGCTTGCCGGTGGCGCGGTAGTGCTCCAGCGCCCGCAGCACCCGTACCTTATTATTGGGGTGGATGGCGGCGGCGGCTTCCGGGTCCACGGCTTGCAGTTTTGCGTACATGGCCTCCGGGCCGATGGCTTCCAACTCTGCGGTCAGCTGCTCACGCAGGCCGTCCGGGGCTTTTTCGGCGGTAAAGCGCACGCCGTACAAAAGGCTCTGCACATATAGGCCGGTGCCGCCTACCAGCAGCGGCAGATGCCCCCGGGCGGTGATATCCTGAATATACTCCCCTGCCAGCACGGTAAAATCCGCCACGCTGAAGGTCTTTTCCGGGGTGAGGATGTCCACGCCGTGGTGCGGGATGCCGCAGGTCTCCTGCGGGGTGACCTTGGCGGTGCCCACATCCAGACCTTTGTAGATCTGCATGGAGTCGGCGCTGATGACCTCGCCGGAAAACTGCTGCGCCAGCGCAACGCCCAGCGCGGTCTTGCCGGTGGCGGTGGGGCCTACCACAGCCACCACGGCAGGTTTTGCATTATACGATGCGTCCAAACTGCTTTTCCAACTCCTTTCGGGTAAGCTTGAGCACGCAGGGACGGCCATGGGGGCAGAAGGGTGGCACCTCGCCGGAGAGGATCTTCTCGGCCAGTGCCATCAGCTCCTGCGGAGAGGACTTGTCCCCTGCCTTGATGGCGGCGCGACAGGAGATGGAGTGCAGTACCCATTCGGTGTGCTCGTTCAGCGCGTCCCGGCTGCCCTTGAGCAAGCGGTCGGCGATCTCTACCAATAGATCCTCGGCATTTTGCGGCTCTACGTCCGCAGGCACGGCGCGCAGCAGCACGGTGCTACCGCCAAAGTCGGCCACGTCTAGCCCGGCGTTTTCCAGCAGGGGCTGGTTTTCCAGCAGCGCCTGCTTTTCCTCTGCGGAAAGGTCGATGGCGGCGGGCTGCAGCAGCAGCTGGCTGGGCACATTGCCGTAGTTCGCGGCTAGCTTTTCGTACAGCTGACGCTCGTGGGCAGCGTGCTTATCGATCAGGCACAGCTCGTCTCCCCGTTCGGCAAGAATATAGGTGCGGAATACTTCGCCCACATAGCGCAGCGGTTCTTCCCCCTGCGGCACATCAAAGCCCAGCTGTTCCGGCTGCGCGGGTTCCTCCGGCTGATAGGGCGCCGTTGCGGCTTCGATCTCCGGGGCGGCGGGCATGGTGTTCCATGCCGCCATGTGATCCAGCGGCGGGTCGGCTGCGGTGTCCGTCTCCGGGTGCACATCCAGCTGTGTCTCAGCAGCGGCCGCCCGGAAGGGCTGCGGTGCGCTCTGGACTTCGGTTGCATCCAGTTTTTCCGGGCTGTGGAGGGTGACCACCGGATCCAGAATATCCTCAGCGGGGGCAGACTGCCGCCACGAGGGCGCAGCCGCCGCGCGGGCAGGCTGTGCGGGCTGTACCGGCGGGTTATCTGCCGTAAAAGCAGGGGTTTTCACCGGTGCAGCGGCGGAGCGCTGCGGCGCGGATGCCTGCCAATGCTGCGCAGGCAGTGTGCCGGGGGCCGCTTGACCCGGAATGACGGCGGAAAGTCCTGTAAAGTGATTATTCTTTACAGCATTTTCACTCTGAGTATCGTTTTCTTTTTCAGTTTTCTCTTTTTCGTCCGCTTCAAAGGTAAAGCGGCGTTCCCCGGTGCCGGGCTGTGCCAGCGCCAGCTTGACCGCATGGTAAACAACATCGAACACGTCATTTTCCCGGGCAAAGCGGGCTTCGATCTTTGCAGGGTGGACATTGACGTCCACAAGGTCGGTGGGCATTTCCAGCAGCAGGATGCCGCCCGGGAACTTGCCCTGCATGGTAGTGCCCTTGAAGGCCATTTCCATGCCCGCCATGATGGTGCGGTTGCGCACATAGCGGCCATTGATGTAGAAATGCTGCATACTGCGGCTGGCACGACAGCTCTTGGGCGGGGTGATCAGGCCGGTGACCCGGTACAGCCCTTCCTCCAAGTGCACCTCGATGAGGTCGCGGCTGAACTCTCGCCCCAGCACCGCGTAGGCGGCGCTGCGCAGCTGGCCATCGCCGGGGGTGACGTATTGCAACTTGCCCTCTCGGATGAACTTGACACTGACCTCCGGGTGGCTGAGCGCCACATGACCCACGTTATCTGCCACAAAGGTGCCCTCGCTGGAGTCCTTTTTGAGGAACTTCATGCGGGCGGGGGTGTTGTAGAACAGGTCCTGCACCCGGATGGTGGTGCCCACAGCACGGGCGGCAGGCTCCCTGCCCTGCTCCTCGCCGCCGGCGATGCGGTAGCAGGTGGCAAACTCGTCCACCTCGGTGCGGGTGAGCAGCTCTACCCGCGCTACGCTGGCAATAGAGGCCAGTGCCTCGCCGCGGAAGCCCAGTGTATGGATGCTGTTCAGGTCATCCGGCTTTTCAATTTTGCTGGTGGCGTGGCGGATGAAGGCCGTTGGGATATACTCGGCATCAATGCCGGTACCGTTATCGCTGATTTCGATCAGCTTTACGCCGCCGGACTCGATACTGACGGTGACCTGCGTTGCACCGGCGTCGATGGAGTTTTCCAAAAGCTCCTTGACCACCGATGCGGGGCGCTCCACCACCTCACCGGCGGCGATCAGCTCCGCGGTATGCTTATCCAGAACATGGATGACTGCCATGGTCTTTTCCCTCCCCTGTGGTTGATTTTTGCGGTCAGCCGTTCAGGCTGCCCTTGAGGGTCTTTTTCAGCTCGTACAAAAAGTTCAGCGCTTCAATGGGAGTAAGCGTTTCCACATCCACAGCCTCCAGTTTTTCCATCATTTCGCTGGGCACTGCCGGGGAATTGTACTCCTGCAAGGCGTCAAAATCCATCTGCTCTACCTTGTTTTTGGGCGCAGAGGCCTCCAGCGTACGCAGCACTTCGTGGGCGCGGCGGGTCACGCTGCCGGGCAGACCGGCCAGCTTTGCCACCTCGATGCCGTAGCTGTCGTCAGCGGGGCCGCGCACGATGCGCCGCAGGAAAGTGATGTCCTCGCCGCGCTTTTTGACCGCGATGTTGTAATTTTTTACGCCCTCCACGGTGCCTTCCAGCTCGGTCAGCTCGTGGTAATGGGTGGCGAACAGGGTCTTGCAGCCCAGCCCCTTGGCGGGGTCTGCGATGTGTTCCACCACGGCGCGGGCAATGCTCATGCCGTCAAAGGTGGAGGTGCCACGACCGATCTCGTCCAGCACCACAAGGCTTTTGGCGGTGGCGTTTTTCAAAATTTCGGCTACCTCGGTCATCTCCACCATAAAGGTGGACTGACCTGCGGCAAGGTCGTCCGAGGCGCCGATGCGGGTGAAGATGGCGTCCACCACGCCCACATGGCAGCTGGCTGCCGGCACAAAGGAGCCGATCTGCGCCATCAGAGCGATGAGGGCATTCTGACGCATATAGGTGGATTTACCCGCCATGTTGGGGCCGGTGATGATCAGGCAGCGGTCGGTGGTGCAGTTGAGGGTGGTATCGTTGGGCACGAACATACTGCCCTTGAGCACCTGCTCCACCACCGGGTGACGCCCCTCGGTGATGGTCAGCACATCGCTGTCGTCCACCACGGGGCGGCAGTAGTTGTTTTCCGCAGCCACCTGCGCCAGCGCAGCCAGCACATCCAGCTGTGCAATAGCGTTGGCGGTGCGCTGGATGCGGTCCAGTTGGGCACCGATGCTCTCCAGCAACTCATCAAACAGGCGGCGCTCCAGCGAGATGAGCCGCTCGTGCGCGCCAAGGATCTTGCTTTCCAGCTCCTTCAGCTCCTGCGTGATGTAACGCTCGCCGGAGGTGAGGGTCTGCTTGCGGATGTAGGTCTCCGGCACAAGGTTTTTGTAGGAGTTGCTTACCTCAATAAAGTAGCCAAACACATGGTTATAGCCGATTTTCAGCTTTGGAATGCCGGTCTCCTGCCGCAGACGGGCTTCCAGCTGTGCCAGAACACCCTTGGTGTTATCGCGGATGGAGCGCAGCTCGTCCACCTCGGCGTGGTAGCCCTTGGCAATCACGCCGCCATCCTTGAGGGTGGAGGGGGCATCCGGGTCTATTGCAGCGTAAATGCGCGCCTTGATATCCTCCAGCGGGTCGATGCAGGCAGCAAGCTCGGAGAGTTCCGGGCAGCTGCAGCCCTCAGCCTGCTTGCGCAGGCCGGGCAGACGGTCACAGGTCTGGGCAAGGGTATAGATCTCCTTGGGGGTGGCAGAGCCGTACACCGTGCGGGTCATCAGGCGCTCCATGTCCGCGATGTAGTGCAGTTCTTCGGTCAGGTCGCCGCGCACCATGGTCTGGCGCACCAGCGCCTCCACAGCGTTCAGGCGGTGGTTGATAAGCTGGCTGGAAATAAGCGGCTGCTCGATCCAGCTGCGCAGCATCCGCTTGCCCATGGCGGTGCTGGTTTTATCCAACACCCACAGCAGGGTGCCGCGCTTTTCGCGCCCCCGCAGGGTCTCGGTCAGCTCAAGATTTGCGCGGGTGACCGGCGAAAGCCGCATGAACTGGGCTTCGTTGTAAGTAATGACGGTCTTTAACCGCTCCACACCCTTGATCTGGGTATCGTGCAGGTATTCCAGCAGCGCTGCCATGGCAAAACGCACCAAACCCTCGGCGGCTATGCCAGTGGTCTGCGGCCAGTCACGGCCAAACTGTTCTTCCAGCGCAGAGGCCACCAGCCCCGGCGCATAGCGCTCGTCCTCGACCAGCTCCACCGAGCAGCTCATGTTCTTTTTGATGTAGGCGGTCACCTCGCGGCAGTCCAGCAGGCCGGGGTTCAGCAGCACCTCGCTGGGGTGGTAGCGGCACAGCTCGGTAATGACCGCCGGGGCGATCTTATCCGCCGTCAGTTCGGTGATATGCGCCGTACCGGTGGAAACGTCCGCAAAGCACAGGCCCGCCTTTTTGCCCTTGAGGTACAGGCTGGCAATGTAGTTGTTGCGGTCGTCCTGCAGCATACTGCTCTCGATGACCGTACCGGGGGTGACCACACGGATGATGTCCCGCTTGACAAGCCCTTTTGCCTTGGCGGGGTCCTCTACCTGCTCGCAGATAGCTACCTTATAGCCCTTGGCGATCAGGCGCGCCACATAGCCCTCGTAGCTGTGGAAGGGCACGCCGCACATGGGAGCACGCTCGGCAAGGCCGCACTGCTTGCCGGTAAGGGTAAGATCCAGCTCCCGGGACGCCGTGACGGCATCGTCGAAGAACATCTCGTAAAAATCGCCGATGCGGTAAAAAAGAATTTCGTCCTTGTGTTGATTTTTGATCTCAAGATACTGCTGCATCATGGGCGAAAGCTCTGCCATGGTTTTTCCTCTTTCCCTTGTATGGTTCCGTCAGCCGGTTTGCGGGCTGTAACCGCCGGTGCAAACAAAACGCGGTCTGTGTTGCACAGCCGCGTTCCGGTCAAAAAAGTTTGCTTAGTGGCAGCCGCCGCAGGTGGAGCAGCTGCCGGTGCAGGAGGCAGAAGGCTCCTGCACAGTCATGGGGTCGCCGCCGTTCATAGCGGTGTTGATGATGGCGTCGATATAGTTGACCAGGTTCTCGCACTCGCGCTTGGCCTCGTTGTATGCCACCATGCCCTCGTTGCCCATGATCTGGCCGTAGAGGCTGTTCACCTTCTCGTTCAGTTCAGCGATGCGGGCGTCATCGCGCTCGTTCTTGCCGATCTCGTTGTTCAGGTCCATGCGGGCCAGATTGAACTCGCCGATCAGGTTCTGCAGTTCCTCATCCTTGTCGTTTGCCTTGCGGGCCTGATCCAGAATGACGTAGCGGGGGTCGGTCTGCAGTGCCATAGCGGCACGCTTGAAAAGATCAATGCAATCCATGATTGGGTTCTCCTTGTTGTTTTTATTCTTTCTGGGGCAGTTTGCCCCGGAATCACTTTTTTATGCTTCCAGCTCGCCCAGCAGCACGGTGGCGCGGGCACCGGTAAGATGTACAGTCGCGTAGCTGCCCAGCAGTGCCGGGTCGGCGGCAAACTCCACGGTCAGGTTATTGTCCAGCCGGCCGGAAAGGGTGCCCTCGTTGCGGCCAAAGCCCTCCACCAGCACCCGGACGGTCTGCCCTACCTGCGCCTTGACCAGCGCCATGGCGATCTCGTCCTGCGTTGCCAGCAGGCGGGTCATGCGGTCAGTCTTTTCCTTGCGGGGGGTGGGGTCCGGCATTTCGGCAGCCTTGGTGCCGGTACGCTTGGAGTAGATAAAGGTGAACAGCTGCATATACCCCACCTTGCGCACCAGTTCCAGCGTTTTTACAAAGTCCTCCTCGGTCTCGCCGGGGAAGCCCACGATGATATCGCTGGAGAAGGTGATGCCGGGCACGGTCTTGCGGGCGTAGTCGATGAGCTCCAGATACTGCTCCACCGTATAGTGGCGGTTCATCTGCTGCAAAAGCCGGTCGGAACCACACTGCACCGGCAGATGCAGGTGCTTGCACAGCTTCGGCTGGGCGGCGATGGTATCAATGAGCTTATGGCTGGCGTCCTTGGGGTGGCTGGTCATAAAGCGGATGTGATAATCGCCGGGCACGGTGCACAGCAGGTTGAGCAGGTCGGAGAAATCGATCTGCTCCTCCAGCCCCTTACCGTAGCTGTTCACGTTCTGACCCAGCAGGGTGATCTCCTTATAGCCCGCTTCCACAAGGCTGCGGAACTCCGCAAGGATATCGCCGGGCTTGCGGCTCTTCTCGCGGCCGCGGACATAGGGCACAATGCAGTAGGTGCAGAAGTTGTCGCAGCCGTACATGATAGGCAGCCATGCGCGGAACTCGCTCTCGCGCCGGATGGGGATGTTCTCCACGATGACCGGACGCTGTGCGGGATCCAGCAGCACCCTCTTATGCTTTTGCAGCTTCTGGGCAATCAGCTGCGGCAGGGTGTCGATGCCGTCCACTCCGAACACCAGATCCACATAGGGGTAGCTCTTGCGCAGCTTTTCCACAACATGCTTCTGGTTGGCCATGCAGCCGCACAGGCCGATGATGAGGCCGGGCTTTTTTTCCTTGAGCCCTTTCAGCGCGCCCACGTTGCCGAACACCCGCTGCTCGGCGTGCTCACGCACAGCGCAAGTGTTGAACAGGATCAGGTCGGCATCCTCGGGCTTATCGCACAGGCCGTAGCCGATATCTACCAGCACGCCCTTGATGCGCTCGCCGTCGTTGACGTTCTGCTGACAGCCGTAGCTGTGCACAAAGGCCAGCGGCGGGGTGTCGTAGGTCTGCCGCACCAGCTCGGCGGCAACGGTATTATGTTCAAAGTTAATGTATTCCAAGCAAACCATCCTTCTCCGCCGGGCAGGGTAGCCCCGTGCGGCGAAACTCTATTTTCTGCCATTCTATAAAAGACACTCTTTAGTATACCCTGTTTGGCCGCTGCGGGCAAGAGGAAACACGCAAATTTTATGCCTGTTTGGCCGCTGCGGCCTCTGCATCCTGCCTGCGGCAGCACTCTTCGCACACGCCCAGCAGCACCACAGCGCAGTCCTGCACCCTGCCCTTCTGGTTTTTGACCAGCTCCATCACCTGTTTTCCGTCCACCTCTGCATCGGTGACGCCGCCGCAGACGGTGCAGTACAGGTGGCTGTGCCACGGCAGGGTATGGTCAAAGCGGTCTGCCTTGCCGGGAATGGACACCCGGCGCACCCGCCCGGCTTCCACCAGACTGTTCAGGTTGCGGTATACGGTGCCAAGGCTCAGATTCGGGCACTCCTGCGCGGCTTTATCGTAGATCTCCTCCGCAGTCGGGTGGTCGCACAGCTGCTGCACCGTCTGCATGACAAGCTCCCGCTGTTTTGAATAACGCATATCCATCCTCCTTTTTCACACGGTTCAGACGTTTTCGTCCCCTTTGATCTTTGCCCAGTACGCCCGGGCGGCCTGTTCGGTCTTGTTGTCGCCAAAGGTGTAGTACTTGGTATCCTTCAGCACATCCGGCAGATACTGCTGCTGTACCCAGTGGTTGGCGTAGCTGTGGGCATATTTGTAGTTCTGCCCCTTTACCAGCGCATCCTCACCGTCAAAGTGCTTGTTTTGCAGCTGACGCGGGATGGGGCCGGTGCGCCCGGCCTGCACATCCGCAATGGCTGCGTTGATGGCATCATGGGCGCTGTTGGATTTAGGGCTGGTGGCCACCAGAATGACCGCATCCGCAAGCGGCAGACGCGCCTCCGGCAGACCCACCATATTGGCGGCATCCACCGCCGCCTTGACGATGGGGATGATCTGCGGGTAGGCAAGCCCCACATCCTCGCAGGCGCACACCATCAGGCGGCGGCAGGCAGAGGGCAGGTCGCCCGCCTCCAGCAGGCGTGCCAGATAGTGCAGCGCCGCGTCCGGGTCGGAGCCGCGCATGGACTTCTGGTAGGCAGACACGATGTCGTAGTGGTCGTCGCCCTCCCGGTCGTAGCGCATGGCGGTGCGGCGGGTGACCTGCCGGATCATATCTAAGGTAATGCGCTTTTCTCCGTTTTCCACCGGCGCTGCCGTGACCGCAAAGTCCAGACAGCCCAGCGCCTTGCGCAGATCGCCCCCGGCGCTTTCGGCCAGATAGGCGCAGGCGTCCTCGTCCATGCATACCGGCACCTGTTCCCCTTCGGAAAGGCGCTGCACGGCGTTGCGTACCCCGCGCTCCACGTCCGCTGCGGCAAGGGGCTTGAACTCAAACACCGTGCAGCGGGAAAGCAGCGCGTTATAGATGTAGAAATAGGGGTTCTCGGTGGTGGAGGCGATCAGGGTGACGCTGCCGTCCTCGATACATTCCAACAGGCTCTGCTGCTGCTTTTTGTTCAGGTACTGGATCTCGTCCAGATACAGCAGAATGCCGCCCGCCGCTGCCAGCGTGCCGATATCCTTGAGCACTGCCTTGATATCCCCGGTGCCGCAGGAGGTGCCGTTGAGCTTGTGCAGGGTCATGCCGCTGTTCTCGGCAATGATGCGTGCCACCGTGGTCTTTCCGGTGCCGGAGGGACCGTAAAAGATCATGTTGGGGATGCGTCCGCTCTCGATGGTGCGGCGGAACACCCGCCCCGGAGCCAGCAGATGCTGCTGCCCGCACACATCTGCCAGCGTTTTAGGACGCAGGCGCTGCGCAAGTGGTTCATTCATGGTGGTTTCTCCTTCCCTGCCCGCAAGGCACTTTTTATATAGTATAGCGCATTTAGAAAAGGAGGACAAGGGCTTTTCTGAAAATCATTCTCAGATAATGTCCTGCAAACATTTACAAATCCTGTCAAACATGGTATGATTCAGGTATTCCCTTTCAAAGGAGGTTTATCCCATGCCGGTACGAAAAAAAGCCCCGGAGGATCTTACCGCAAAAAAAGCGCTGGCGCTGGAGGTCATCCGGCGTCTCAAGGCCGAATACCCGGATGCTGGTTGCACCTTGGACTATGACCACGCATGGCAGCTACTGGTCAGCGTGCGGCTGGCCGCCCAGTGCACGGATGCCCGGGTGAACATTGTGGTGGAGGAGTTGTTTGCAAAATACCCAAGCGTAGCGGCACTGGCTGCCGCCGAGCCGGAGGACATCGAAGCCATTGTCAAGCCCTGCGGACTGGGACACTCCAAGGCGCGGGATATCTCGGCTTGTATGCGGATGCTGCGGGATCAATACAACTGCCGTGTGCCCAATACCTTTGAGGAGTTGCTCGCTTTGCCCGGTGTAGGGCGCAAGAGCGCAAACCTCATCATGGGGGATGTGTTCGGCAAGCCCGCCATCGTTACCGACACCCACTGCATCCGGCTGTGCAATAAAATTGGCCTTGTGGGCGGCATTAAGGAACCGCAAAAGGTGGAGATGGCGCTGTGGAAGATCATCCCGCCGGAGGAAGGCAGCGACCTTTGCCACCGCTTTGTGATGCACGGCCGTGCGGTGTGCAACGCCCGCAAGCCGGAATGCGAAAAATGCTGTTTGAAAGACATTTGCCGCACTGCCCGCGAAGCCGCCGGGCAGCAGGCAGAGCCATAATTTTTAAGGAGGTATAAACTATGATCACTTTAACGATTTTGCTCATTGTTGCCCTGCTGTGCGTACTGGTGGGCTGTCTGACCGGCCTGCTGACGCTGGTAGGCGTGCTGGCCTCCCTTTTTGTGGGCGTGCTGGTGGGTGCACTGGCCGGATATCTGGCCGGGCGCTTTATGGGCACGGAAACTTCCCTGGGCCGCAACATCCTGATGGGCGTGCTGGGCAGCTTTGTGGGCGAGTTTTTGTTCGGCCTGCTGGGCATCCACGCCTCCGGCAGCTTTTCTTCCTTTGCCATCTCGGTGGTCGGCGCCTGCATCTGCATCTGGATCGGCCAGAAGATCTCTGAGTAAGTTTTTTGTAACAATATGCCGCCGCATTCTGCCGCCGGAGTTTCCGGGCAGAGTGCGGCGGCTTTTTTATGGGCGTTCTGCCGGATAAACGCCGCCCGGGCTGTGCAGGCCGCCGAACTTTCTGCCAATTCTTGACAGGCATTCCCTGCCGTTGTATCGTTGACCCAGAAACGGAGGCTTCAACATGGAAAAAGCACTTGCACATATTTCCGAGGACGGAACCCGCACCCAGACCGTCTACGAACATCTTTCCGGCACAGCGCGCCTTGCCGGAGCGTTTGCCACACCCTTTGGTGCAAAAGAGGAGGCCGAATACGCCGCGTGGCTGCATGATATCGGCAAATACAGTGCCGCCTTTCAGCAGCGGCTGGCGGGCGGTGCTGCAACCGACCACTCGACCGCCGGTGCACAGGAAGCGATGAAGGGCTGTGTGCCCCACGTTCAGGCCGCCTTTGCCGTAGCCGGGCACCACACCGGTCTGCCGGATGGCGGCAACAAAAGGACAGCCGATTCTGCCGACGGCACCCTGTTCGGGCGGCTGAAAAAATCGGTGGAGCCTTACGATGGCTGGCGGGAGGTCACCCTGCCCCAGAGCGCCCCGCCGGACTGGGCAAACCGCGACCCACTGGATTTTGCATTCTTTACCCGGATGCTCTACTCCTGTCTTGTGGATGCGGATTTTATCGATACCGAAACTTTTATGAACGGGCAGGCCGCGCCCCGGGGCAACAGCACCGCGCTTTCTTCTCTTCTGGAAAAGGTGCGTACCAAGGCGGCTGGCTATCTTGCGGCACAGAGCACCTTGCCGGTAAGCAGCCAACGCAATGCCGTGCTGCAGGCTTGCATGGAGAAAGGTGCCCACGGCGCACCGGGGCTGTATACCCTCACCGTGCCCACCGGCGGCGGCAAGACCTTTGCCTCCCTTGCCTTTGCGCTGGAACAGGCCGTTGCGCAGGGCATGAAGCGGGTGATCTATGTGATTCCGTATATGTCCATCATTGACCAGACTGCCGCTGTTTTTGCAGACCTTCTGGGCGCAGAAAACGTTCTGGCGGATTACTCCTGCGCAGACTATAAAAGCCTCGAACAGGAAAAGTTGACCCCCGCGCAGTACCGCCAGCTGCTGGCCAGCGAAAACTGGGATGCACCTGTTGTGGTGACCACTGCGGTGCAGTTTTTTGAATCGCTGTACGCCAACCGCAGCAGCCGCTGCCGCAAGCTGCACAACATTGCGAACAGTGTGATCATCTTTGACGAAGCGCAGACCCTGCCCACCAGTTATCTGTTGCCCTGTGTCAGTGCTATTGCGCAGCTTGTGCGGCATTACCACACCACCGCCGTGTTATGCACCGCCACCCAGCCCGCATTAGAGCCCTATTTCCGGCAGTTTGTGCCGGAGCTGCCCTTGCAGGAGATCGTGCCGGACACTGCCACCTTATACACCACCCTGCGCCGCACCACCCTTTGCGATGCCGGAGAGCTGACGCTGGAAGCGCTGACTTCGCAGCTCTGCGCACTGTCGCAGGTGCTGTGCGTAGTGAACCGGCGCAAAACGGCGCAGGAAGTGTACGCTACCTTGCCCGCCGAGGGCAGCTACTGCCTGACCACGCTATTGTGCGCCGCAGACCGCCGCCGCCAGCTGGCAGAGATCCGGCAACGGTTGCGGGAAAGGCTGCCCTGCCGGGTAGTGTCCACCTCGCTGATCGAAGCAGGTGTGGACGTGGATTTCCCCGCCGCATACCGGGAGCAGTGCGGGCTGGACTCCCTTTTGCAGACCGCCGGACGCTGCAACCGGGAAGGACACCGCAGCGTGGAAGAGAGCCTGGTATACCGTTTTACGCTGGAAGGCTGCGGCGTACCGCAGATGCTGCGCCAGAACGTACACGCCATGCAGTACGCAGCAGGCTGCGCCGCAGCGCTGGACAGCCCAGAGGCGGTCAGAGCTTATTTTAAGGAGTTGTATTTTGCGCGGGGCGAGGCCGCACTGGACACAAGCAACATTCTGGACGCCCTGCGCAAAGGGATCTCGGGCTGCATTTTCCCGTTTGCACAGGTGGCTGAACAGTTCCATCTGATCGAAGCCCCCACCCGCACCGTTTACCTGCCCGTTGGCGAAGGAAAAGCCCTTTGCGACCAGCTGCGCAGCGGGACTGTGAGCCGCACACTTTACCGCAAGCTGGGCGCTTACAGCGTAGCCTGCTATGCCCAGCAGTTTCAGGCACTGGATGCTGCCGGAGCATTGGAACCACTGCCCAACGGCAGCGCTATCCTGACTGACAGCACCCTGTACGACTCTAAGACCGGGCTTTCCATGGACGTGGAGACCGGAAAAGGCCTGTTTTTCTGACAAAAAGCTAAAAATAAAGCAAAGAAAATACATAAAAGTCCTTTTTATCGTATTTTCTTTATTGTAATATAATACCAAGTAAATGAAGAAACGGCAAAGCATCTGTCGCTCTGCCGTTTCCCCGTCATACATCCATGACCCACTAATTATTTCTATCCACATCCCAGTGCGCACACCGGATGACAGGAACAGTATACGAAAAAAAATATTAAATTGCAAGTTTCCTCTTGTATTATGTTTCGAATTGTGTTATCCTCTTCTCAGAAGAGGCACTTATACATCCATTACACAATAATTGAAGATTTTTAAAACGAGGTGATCTTAGTGGGCAGGTTTTCTCTTTGTCTGAAGATTCAAATAAACAATGAAAGGAGGTGGTGTTCATGTCTATGCTGATCGAGGTCTGGGGCGACTACGCCTGTTTTTCAAGACCCGAGATGAAAACCGAGCGTGTATCCTATGACATCATGACGCCCTCGGCGGCACGCGGGCTGGTGGAGGCCATTTACTGGCACCCGGGCATGAAGTACCATATCGACCGCATCTACCTGCTCAAGCCGGTGCAGTTTGCCAGCATCCGGCGCAATGAGGTCAAGGCTACCCTGCTGTCCTCGGCGGCGCTCAGTGCAGCCAAGGGCGGCGAGGTGCCCATGCTGTGCACGGCAGAGAACATCCAGCAGCGTGCCGCACTGGTGCTGCAAGATGTGCACTATGTGATCGAATGCCATTTTACCATGACCGAAAAAGCCGCACCCGGCGATAACCCGGGCAAATTTCAGGATATCCTGCGGCGGCGGCTTGCCAAGGGGCAGTGCTATCACCAGCCCTGCTTTGGCTGCCGGGAGTTTCCGGCAAACTTCCGGGAATGGCACGGCAGGGCCGAGGACATCCCCGCACTGCCGCTCACGCAGGATCTGGGCTTTATGCTGTACGATCTGGACTACTCCGACCCGGAAAATATCCGCTCCCAGTTCTTCCGGGCAAAGCTGGAAAACGGCGTGCTGGACTGCCGGGATGTGGAGGTGTTTACATGATTTTACAGGCACTTACTGCCTATTATGAGCAGCTTGTCCGGCAGGGCAAGCTTTCTGCTCCCGGCTGGGATGACAACTTTAAGGTGAGCTATGAACTGCGGTTGAATGACGCCGGGCAGCTGCTTAGGGTCGTCCCCCTTCTCACCGAAAAGACCGTGGGCAAAAAGACAGTCCTTGCCCCGCGTGCAATGCGCGTACCGGCGCATGAAAAGCGTTCCTCCGGCATTGCCGCCAACTTTTTGTGCGACAACTCTACCTATTTGCTGGGCGCAGACGAAAAAGGCAAGCCGGAGCGCTCTGCGGATTGCTTCAAGGCCTGTGCCAAATTGCATCACACCATTCTGGACGGCGTAGACAGCCCCGCAGCCCGGGCGCTCCTTGCTTATTTTGACAGCTGGGATCCGGCGCAGGCTGCCGCGCATTCCCTATTGGCTGAGCAGTGGAAGGAGATTACCGGCAATGCCAATTTGATCTTTGGCTACGAAGCTGCCGACCACAGTCACAGCTTTGTCAACGACGACCCTGCCATTCAGAACGCTTGGCAGACGCACTACAACGACCGCTCTGCTGATTCGGACATGGGACAATGCCTGATTACCGGAAAATATGCCCCCATCGAGCGCACCCATCCGAATATCAGCGGTGTGCCCGGGGCGCAAAGCTCCGGCGCAGCACTGGTATCCTTCAACGCACCGGCCTTCTGCTCCTACGGTCACGAGCAGGGCGATAACGCCCCTGTCAGCAAGTACGCCGCCTTTGCCTATACCACTGCGCTGAACCGCCTGCTTGCTGACCGCAGCCACTGCAAACATGTTGGCGACACCACCATTTTGTGCTGGGCAGAAAACGCAGAGCCGGTCTATCAGGACGCCATGAGCATGTTCCTGTTTGGGGCAGATGAAGCAGCCGGCATTCAGGAAAGCGATGTACAGGCCGCGCTCAAACGGCTGTCTGCCGGGCAGACAGTGCCTTTTCTGGAAAAAGAGCTTTCGCCCGACCAGCACTTTTATCTATTGGGTCTGGCACCCAATGCAGCGCGTCTTTCGGTGCGGTTCTTTTTGCGGGACACCTTCGGCAGCTTTGCGCAAAACCTGCAAAAGCACGCCGAGGAAATGGAGATCGACTGCTCGGAAAAAGAAAAATTCCGCACCCTGCCCATCTGGGCTGTGGTGAATGAGACCACCCGCACCGTGCCCGGGCAGTCCGCAAAGCCGTCCCCGCAGCTGGCAGGCGACCTGCTGCGCACCGTGCTGACCGGCGGGCGCTATCCCGCAACCCTATTGAACGGTGTGACCCTGCGTATCCGTGCCGAGCAGAATGTGACCCGCGGCCGGGCTGCCGTGATCAAAGCGTATTACCTGCGTAATTACCCTACCGAACTGAACAAGGAGGTCTATACTGTGAACCTGAACGAAACCACCAATGTCCCCTATCTTCTGGGGCGGTTGTTCTCTGTGCTGGAGGCTGTGCAAAAAGCTGCCAACCCCGGCATCAACACTACCATCAAGGACCGGTATTTCAACGCCGCCTGCGCCACGCCGGGTATGTCCTTCCCCACCCTGCTGCGGCTGAGCCAGAAGCATCTGCGCAAGCTGAATGACGGCCTTGCCACCCACTACGATAAGCAGATTACCGAACTGATGGCACAGCTGCCGGAGAGCGGTTTCCCTGCTCGGCTCAGTCTGCCGGATCAGGGTAAATTCACCATCGGCTACTACCACCAGACCCAGAAACGTTACGTCAAAAAGAACGAGGAGGAATAAAAAATGTCTGCACCTATCAAGAACCGCTACGATTTCGTCATTCTGTTCGATGTAGAGAACGGCAACCCCAACGGCGACCCCGATGCCGGTAATATGCCCCGCATCGACCCCGAGACCGGCTACGGTCTGGTGACCGATGTCTGCCTGAAGCGCAAGATCCGCAACTATGTGGAGACGCTGAAGGAGGACGCTCCTGATGCCGACAATTACCGCATCTATGTCAAGGAGGGCGTACCACTGAACCGCAGCGATGCCGAGGCGCTGGAGCACAACGGTCTGACCCCCAAGGACGACCTGAAAAAGGCCAAGAAAAGCGACCCGGATATCGACCGCAAGCTGCGGGATTATATGTGCGAACATTTCTACGATATCCGCACCTTCGGTGCCGTGATGACCACCTTTGTCAAGGGTGCGCTGAACTGCGGTCAGGTGCGCGGGCCGGTGCAGCTGAGCTTTGCCCGCTCTGTTGACCCTATCGTGCCGCAGGAGGTGACCATTACCCGCGTAGCCATCACCACCGAGGCAGACGCTGAAAAGAAGAACAGTGAAATGGGCAACAAGCATATCGTGCCCTACGGCCTGTACCGTGCCGAGGGTTACGTTTCTGCCAATCTTGCCCGCAAGACCACCGGCTTCTCGGAAGAGGACTTGCAGCTGCTGTGGCAGGCTATCCTGAATATGTTCGAAAACGACCACAGTGCTGCACGCGGCAAGATGGCCGTGCGGGAGCTGATCGTGTTCAAGCACGATTCCGAGCTGGGCAATGCGCCCGCCTATAAGCTGTTCGATGCCGTTACCGTGGAGCACAAGGCCGAGGTGGTCGCGCCCCGCAGCTATCAGGACTACACCGTTACGGTGGCCGACACCCTGCCGGAGGGTGTACACTGCGAGAGGTTCCACTGATGGACGCGCCGGATGACTACCTGCAAATGTCCGGCATCCAGCATTTTGCCTTCTGCCGCCGCCAGTGGGCACTGATCCATCTGGAGCAGCAATGGGCAGAAAATCTGCGCACCACCGAAGGACAGCTGAACCATACCCGCTGCCACGATGACACCCGCACCGAGCGCCGGGGCGATTTGCTGATCACTCGGGGAATGCGGGTGACCAGCCACCGGCTGCGGATGTCCGGCAACTGTGACGTGGTGGAGTTCCGGGCTTGTGCGGATGGCATCCCGCTGCAAAGCACCCCCGGGCGCTGGCAGCCCTACCCGGTGGAGTACAAGCACGGCCACGCAAAGGAAACCGATGCCGACCGGCTGCAATTATGCGCACAGGCCATGGCGCTGGAGGAAATGCTGGTGTGCCATATCCCGGAAGGGGCGCTGTATTACTGCGAGACGAAGCGGCGGGAGGTCGTACCTTTTACCGACGAATTGCGCAGCACCACCCGGCAGATGGCGGACGAAATGAACCAGTATTTTGCCCGCGGCTACACCCCAAAGGTAAAGCCCGGCAAGCACTGCAACGCCTGTTCCCTGAAAGAGCTCTGTCTGCCGATGCTCTGCCAGAAGGCAGACGCCAAGGCTTATCTGCGGCGCTATCTGGACGAGACGGCCACGGAGGTGACACCATGCGGCAATTCCTGAACTCCCTGTTCGTCCTCAGCGAGGACGCTTACCTCACGCTGGACGGCGAAAACGTTGTGGTCAGCCGTGGGAAATCCGAGGTCGGGCGGGTGCCGCTGCACACGCTGGAAAGCATCCTCTGCTTCAGTTACAGCGGTGCCAGCCCTGCGCTAATGGGCAAATGCGGGCGTATGGGCATCGACCTGAGCTTTTATACCCCGCGCGGCCGCTTTTTAGCGCGCACTGTGGGCGAGGAACGCGGCAACGTATTGCTGCGGCAGACCCAGTACGCCGTTGCCTCCAGTGAAGCGCTCAGCTGTAGCTATGCCTGCAGCTTTATTCTGGGCAAGGTTTACAATGCCCGCTGGGTGCTGGAGCGCGCCACCCGGGACCACCCGCAGCGGGTGCCCGTGGACGAATTGAAACAGACCAGCGCACAACTGGCGGCTGCCCTACCGCTGGTGGAAGGCTGCGAGGATCTGGAGCAGCTGCGCGGGCTGGAAGGCGAAGCTGCACAGCGGTACTTCGACCGGTTCAACGCGCTGATCTTACAGCAGAACGATGCCTTTGTGTTTACCTGCCGCAGCCGCAGACCGCCACTGGACAATGTGAACGCGCTGCTGTCCTTTGCCTATTCCCTGCTGGCCAGCGATTGCGCCGCTGCGCTGGAGGGTGCCGGGCTGGACCCTTATGTGGGCTTTCTGCACCGCGCCCGTCCCGGGCGGCGCAGCCTTGCATTGGATCTGATGGAAGAGCTACGCACCGTTCTGGCTGACCGTTTCGTGTTGTCCTGTATCAACCAGAAAGTGCTGAATGCAAAGCACTTTGAAAAGCAGGAAAACGGTGCCGTTCTGCTGACCGAGGAGGGACGCCGTGCATTCCTGAACGCATGGCAGCAGAAAAAGCGCGAAGTCATCACCCACCCGTTTTTGAAGGAAAAGCTCTGCTGGGGGCTTGTGCCTTATGTGCAGGCGTTGCTGCTGGCGCGCACCCTGCGGGGCGATTTAGAGGTTTACCCTCCGTTTTTCTGGAAATGAGGTGCAATCATGCTAGTACTGATCACCTACGACGTAAACACCGAGACCTCCGCCGGACGCAAGCGGCTGCGCAAGGTTGCCAAGAAGTGCGTAGATCATGGGCAGCGGGTGCAAAATTCCGTGTTCGAATGCCTGCTGAACGCTTCGCAGTACGCAGTTCTCAAAGCAGAGCTGACCGCCCTGATCGACCCTGCCTTGGACAGTCTGCGGTTCTACCAGCTGGGCAACAACTACCAGACCAAGGTCGAGCAGGTTGGACTGCACCCAGAATTTGCCCAAGACAGCGTGTTGCTCTTTTGATGTCCGGCCAGTGCGAATCGGCAGCACACATGGTTTTCCGGGACGCTTCGCACCGGAATACCAGCCGTTTGCGCAAGTAACGGTGTGATTTTGCGGTTTGGTTTGCAGACATCTCTTTGCAATTTGTGCAGAGAGGTGTATAATGAGACAAACGCAGAGGGTTTTCTCTCTGTTTTTGCTGTCGCCCTCCGCGAGGAGGGCGTGGATAGAAATCTATCTGGTACATGGGGCGTGACAAGTCCGGACAGGTCGCCCTCCGCGAGGAGGGCGTGGATAGAAATTATTCTGGTTGCCCATTGGTCAGCCATCTGTTTGCGTCGCCCTCCGCGAGGAGGGCGTGGATAGAAATGAGATGAAAATCTTGAAGCGCCGTTAATGCTAGGAGTCGCCCTCCGCGAGGAGGGCGTTGATAGAAATTTTGTAGTTGTCTGCATAGTGCCATGCATCCAGTGTCGCCCTCCGCGAGGAGGGCGTGGATAGAAATACGAGTATCACCGCATGATTGCAACAGCGCAAGTGTCGCCCTCCGCGAGGAGGGCGTGGATAGAAATAGAAGTGCCTACACTCTCGCAAGAATGGATGTCAGGTCGCCCTCCGCGAGGAGGGCGTGGATAGAAATAAATACTTCATGGGGGAAGTAGAAGAAACGCCGTGTCGCCCTCCGCGAGGAGGGCGTGGATAGAAATCCGCACCATGGGCAGAACGCAGCGCCGTCCGGGGTCGCCCTCCGCGAGGAGGGCGTGGATAGAAATCCAGCTTTGCACGGTGCGCTCTCCCTTCTCAATTCGTCGCCCTCCGCGAGGAGGGCGTGGATAGAAATATCAAAACTGTAAATCATGCGTGGGCCTTTATCACCGTCGCCCTCCGCGAGGAGGGCGTGGATAGAAATTTCTGCGCACATCTCCCAGACGTTTGCCCGTGCGGAGTCGCCCTCCGCGAGGAGGGCGTGGATAGAAATGTGCGGGGTGAATGACTTTGGTGAAGTGTTCTGCGGTCGCCCTCCGCGAGGAGGGCGTGGATAGAAATGCCCAGTGGAAGCGCAAAGTGGATAGACACGCTCTGTCGCCCTCCGCGAGGAGGGCGTGGATAGAAATCTTGACAAGGCAGCGCACGATATTGCGCTTGCAGCCGTAGGTCGCCCTCCGCGAGGAGGGCGTGGATAGAAATCACATACTGGGCACAGGATTCCAGCCGCTGCGCGTCGCCCTCCGCGAGGAGGGCGTGGATAGAAATCCCCGCGCCGGGCGCAGCCAGCGCCGCAGGCGGGGGTCGCCCTCCGCGAGGAGGGCGTGGATAGAAATTTTGACACCTCCGCGCAGGCTTTGCCCATGGCGGCAGGTCGCCCTCCGCGAGGAGGGCGTGGATAGAAATTACCATACCGCCCGGATCACCGGCGATATGGAGCGTCGCCCTCCGCGAGGAGGGCGTGGATAGAAATTTGAGAAGCTTGACAAAATCTATCACGCGCTGCACGGTCGCCCTCCGCGAGGAGGGCGTGGATAGAAATGACGACTTAGAGCCGCAGGACAAGCTGTCTCTGGTCGCCCTCCGCGAGGAGGGCGTGGATAGAAATAACCCTGCGAATTGCCACTTTTGCTAGGCTGCGCGTCGCCCTCCGCGAGGAGGGCGTGGATAGAAATACAGGTCAAGTGCGTTATAGTCAATCCCGGCATCGTCGCCCTCCGCGAGGAGGGCGTGGATAGAAATTGCTATGACCGGGTGGCGGGGATCTCCGCGCCCGCAGTGTCGCCCTCCGCGAGGAGGGCGTGGATAGAAATTTGGTAAAAAATGGATAAAAAGGGGGTGAAAATCAGTCGCCCTCCGCGAGGAGGGCGTGGATAGAAATAACACCTCTTGACCATGAGGTGCGTTTGTGGTATAGTCGCCCTCCGCGAGGAGGGCGTGGATAGAAATACAACGTTGCCAGTATGTTCCAACGGTCTGGAGCGGTCGCCCTCCTCGCGGAGGGCGTGGATAGAAATCGGGATGAAAACTTGCAACAGCCGGCACAGATGAGTCGCCCTCCTCGCGGAGGGCGTGGATAGAAATGTCGTACCGCTCTTTGTACTCCGGTTCGTACTGGTCGCCCTCCTCGCGGAGGGCGTGGATAGAAATCGCTGCGCCGATGATCACAAAGCCTTTGCCCCATGTCGCCCTCCTCGCGGAGGGCGTGGATAGAAATCTTGAATCCACTCTGCCGATAGACGCGGAAGTGCGTGTCGCCCTCCTCGCGGAGGGCGTGGATAGAAATTAACTGGCATCATAACGAACAGTAACCAGAGCGGCGTCGCCCTCCTCGCGGAGGGCGTGGATAGAAATAACACTACTACTACTACAACAAGTTAATAGTCGCCCTCCTCGCGGAGGGCGTGGATAGAAATTTTTACGTCCTTGATTTTAATCAGTGCCATCAAATGTCGCCCTCCTCGCGGAGGGCGTGGATAGAAATCTTGAATCCACTCTGCCGAT
>ENA-UONZ01001103-UONZ01001103.1-human-gut-metagenome-genome-assembly--contig:-C93old-NODE-1103-length-33936-cov-12.969009_pt1 | contig 33936 bp, 43 predicted proteins | sample MGYA00242468_ERZ724015 | MGnify/ENA metagenome assembly ERZ724015
CGCAAAAAGCGCCCAGTAGAAAATACTGAGCGCTTGGCGATTAGATTTATTCTCTTTTGTTCAAATTAGGTCAAATTCAGACAAACCGTTTTCACGAAAAAGGTCTCTTGGAGATGTATAAATAAACATCCCCTTGGCATCCCAAAATCGCGTCTCGGTTGTCCTATTTTTTAACCCATAAGCCCTCTTTTTGGGGTGGTTGTCCACCATTTAACCCATAGAAAACGGGTTAAAAGAGGCTTCGTTCTGTCAAATTGCGTCAAACCATTTGAAAAGGAAAAACCCCGGAAACCGCGTAGTTCCGGGGTTTTTGACCACTTTTGATAAAGTTTAGCGCTTGCTGAACTGCGGAGCGCGACGGGCAGCCTTGAGGCCGTATTTCTTTCTCTCTTTCATTCTCGGATCACGTGTTAAGTATCCTGCTTTCTTGAGAACTGGTCTGTACTCAGCGTCTGCCTGAAGAAGCGCTCTGGAAAGGCCGTGACGGATAGCGCCTGCCTGTCCTGTGAATCCGCCTCCGTGTACGTTTACAAGTACATCGAACTTGTCAACTGTCTCTGTAGCAACAAGCGGCTGACGAACTACAACCTTTAATGTCTCAAGGCCGAAATACTCGTCGATGTCTCTCTTGTTGATTGTGATCTTACCTGTACCTGGTACAATATATACTCTGGCGATAGATTTTTTTCTTCTGCCTGTTCCGTAGAATTTTGCGTTAGCCATTAGTGTTTCCTCCTTCCAGCACCTTTAATTAAAATTTGATCTCTAAAACTTCCGGCTTCTGAGCTGCCTGCTCATGCTCTGGACCTGCATATACGTGAAGTTTCTTAATCATGCTTCTTCCTAAAGGTCCCTTTGGAAGCATTCCCTTAACTGCTAACTCGATAACCTTCTCCGGCTTCTTAGCCATCATCTCTTTTAAGGTTGTCTCTCTCATTCCGCCTACATAGTCGGAGTGATTGTAGTAGATCTTCTGGTCAAGCTTCTTGCCTGTAACCTTGATCTTGTCAGCGTTTACTACGATTACGTAGTCGCCGCAGTCGATGTGTGGTGTGTAGATCGGCTTGTTCTTTCCTCTTAAAATCTTTGCTACCTCAGATGACAGACGACCTAATGTATAACCTGTAGCGTCAACTACATACCATTTTCTCTCAATTGTTGCTGGACTAGCCATAAAACTCTTCATTGGTTGACCTCCTGTTTACTCAGTTTTCGAGATTAACTTTATCAATAAAATATCTGTTCCGGGGCTTTGGTACAGACATTTCTCACTGATGTCACAGTTATACATTATATTACACGTTGCCAGACGTGTCAACCTCTTTTTCCCTTTAAAATCAAGGTTTTTTCCGGTTTTTATGGCAGTCCCGCCCCACCGCCTGCGTGCTTTCTGCAATTCTTCCGGCAGGGAGAGGCGCCTTTTTTGATGTATTCTCCTGTATGGCTTCCTATGTAAACTTTATATAGATCATTTATATAGGAAGAAACTCCTTCCGCTCAGCGGCTCGTCCCTTTCCGGGAGAGCCTTTCCGCGAGAGCCGCTATCTGAGCCCCGGAACCTCCGTCTCCAGCTCTACGATAAATTCTTCTCCGTCCACCACTACGCGGTATTTTTTCTTTGCCACATAGGGGTTTCCGGACGCTGCAGCTGACGCCACGGCCATGGCTACGGCCTCCCTCTCCTTTGCGCTGCCCTTCTCAGGCACAAAGTCGAGTTTTTCCCTCATTGCCTTTAATTCCTCTAACTCCTTTACGAGGGCATCCTGCGCCTCCTCCACGGTAACGGCGCGGAAGGTTACCTTGCAGCCTGGCTTCAGCTGAGCTGCTTTTGGAAGATCCACAGAAATCACCCCGGCAATCTTCGTGTAGCCGCCGGTTGTCTGGTGATCTGCCATCATCACGATGGGCTGTCCGTGGGACGGAACCTGAACGGCGCCAAAGCTGATGCCGTCTGTGATAATGTCTCCGCCGTTTTTGTGCTCAATGGTCTCCCCCTCAAACCGCAGTCCCATGCGGTCTGCCTCGTTGGTGAGGGTGTAGGTGCTGCTCAGAAAGGTCTGAATTCCCTTTTCTGTAAAGCAGTCGTCCTGAGGTCCCAGGATCACCCGCAGCTCGCAGGAGGCCCCTGAGAAGTCATCGGCAGAGAGAACGCGTCTGCTCATGTTCGGAAGAGTGGTCTTTGGAGCAGTAAACTCAATCTCATCCCCAGGTCCCAGCTTCCTTCCCTCGAAGCCTCCCAGGCTGGATTTCAGGTGGGTGGACTTGCTGCCCATCACCACCGGAATATCAAGCCCTCCGGCAAATGCCACATAGGCGCGGCTTCCGCTCTTAATTCCCATAAAGCTCATGGTATCGCCTTTTTTTGCAAGGACTGCCTGATACATGGGGATATCCTTTCCGTTGAGCTTCGCCCCCAGATCTCCTCCGGTCACTGCGATGATATTGTCAGAGGTAAAGGTAAACATCGGCCCCATGAGTGTCACCTCCAGGACAGCCTCATTCTCATCATTTCCCACCAGAATATTGGCCTTTCTGAAGGACAGAGTGTCCATGACTCCCGCTGCCGGAACGCCGAATTCCTGGTATCCGGTGCGGCCCATGTCCTGGATCGTTGTGATAAATCCTCCGTTTGCAAATTTAATGCCCATGTCCTACACCTCCTTCGCGTATTTCACATACTGGTACGTGCTGTCTGCTACCTGTTTCTCGATCTCTCTGTACTCCTTCTCTGTGACAGAGCGGAATTTGATATACTGACCTGCAGAGAGAAGGATCGGCTCCTCCCTGTCGGCATCGTAGAGCTTAAGAGGGGTACGCCCGATTAACTGCCAGCCTCCCGGTGAGGCCACCGGGTAAATTCCCGTCTGCTCTCCGGCAATTCCCACAGAGCCGCCCTCGATCTTTACCCTGGGGCTTGTGAGACGCGGCGTCGCAATCTCCTTGCTCATTCCTCCCAGGTAGGGGAAGCCTGCGATAAAGCCCAGCATGTAGATCAGGTATTCCTTCGAGGTGTGAATCTTTATCACCTCGTCCACCGTCTTGTGGTTGTGCTTTGCCACGTTCTCGATGTCAGGCCCCATCTCTCCTCCGTAGAGGACAGGGATCTCGATTACCTCAGGCGGTGGAATCACGATGCTTCCCAGGGAGCCCATAAGCCCCTCAAACTCCTTCGTCAGCTCCTGAAAGCGGATAACCTCCGGCCTGTAATTGACCAGCAGAGAGCGGTAGGTGGGAACGGTTTCCACGATTCCAGGAATATCGCTCTTTTCCACCGCAATCTTAAAGGCCCTGATCTGTCTGTTGATCTCAGGGCTTATCTCATTTCCAAACTCAACGCTCACAGAGCTGTCGCCTGCGGCGAGATATCTGATTTTTCCCATGGCCATTTCCTCCATTCTTCCAACATGCGCCGGAAACCCTTTCCGGCCCCGGCGCATCAATTTCTGGTTCTTATCAATGATAATTCTGTGTTCAGCGCACCTTCGCGGCTGCCTCTTATCCGAAGATGGTGAGAATGCTCGGAAGCGATCTCACCGCTCCGATTCCCGTTAAGATTACAGCCACTATGCCGAGAACCAGGAGAATCGTCGGATGTTTATAGTGATCTCCCACAATCTTCTTATTCCTGCTGGCTGCCAGAATCGTGATCAGCGTCAGCGGAAGAATCAGTCCGTTGACAGCGCCTGCCAGTACCAGAAGGGTTGCAGGCTGTCCGAGCAGCGTCATAACAACGGTTGATACGGCGATAAAGCCAATGACAAACCACTTCTCATTCTCCATAATAAACGGATGCAGCGTCTTTAAGAAGGAAACAGAGGTGTAGGCTGCTCCGATAATGGAGGTAGTGGCGGCAAAGAAGATAACAAGGCCGAAGATCTTATATCCGATCACGCCTGCTCCTGCCCGGAAGGCCTCTGCCGGCGGGCTGGCAATCCATCCCTCTGAGCCTACAATCTCAGGCATGGCTGTCACCACACCCAGAACTGCCAGGAACAAAAGGATTCTCATGGTTCCTGAAACGCCCACGCCCATTAATACAGACTGGCGAACCTTCGGAAGATCCTTCTCACCCTTGTATCCTGCATCGAGAAGCCTGTGGGCTCCTGAGAAAGCGATATAACCGCCGCAGCTGCCGCCCAGAAGGGTGATTAACGGAAGCACCAGATCTCCCGCCTGGTCAAAGCTGGCGATTCCTGCCACAGCCTCTCCCACCGGAGGCTTCGACTTGATTACCACGTAGAGAACCACGAGAATCATAATGCTTCCCAGATACTTTGTCAGCTTATCCATGCCTTCCTTCGCGTCCTTGGATAAGAAGATCAGGATTCCGATGGCTCCTGAAATGATACAGCCCGCCGGAATTGGAAGGCCGAACATGACATTCAGTCCCGTGGCTCCGCCGCCGACGTTTCCGATGTTGAACACAAAGCCGCCCAGAGCCACTAAAAATGCGATGAAATATCCGAGTCCGGGGATCACCTTGTTTGCGATATCCTGCCCTCTCATGCCGGATACACCGATAATCGACCAGATGTTTAACTGTGTCGTCACGTCCAGAAGGATCGTGCACACGATTACCATGGCGAATGTAGACATATACTGTCCTGTAAAGGTGGCCGTCTGCGTCAGGAAGCCAGGTCCGATGGCAGAAGTGGCCATCAGGAATGCTGCTCCTATGAGGGCAGTCATATTGCCCTTCTCTTTTTTGTCTCCCATATGTAGTTTCCTCCAAGATTTTGTTTTCGCCCCTCGCCGGGCACAGGTCTGCTATCTCATCAGATTGGAGATAACAACTCCCTCTTTCTCAAGGGTTTCTCTGATATTCTTCACGAATTCCAGAGCCTTCGGGTTATCCCCGTGCACGCAGATGGAGTCTGCCTTGATGTCGATGTCCTTTCCGCTGATGCTCTCGACCTTTCCTTCCTTTACCATGCGGACTACTCTCCTGATGGCCAGATCCTTATCCTTGATCACAGCTCCTGGGAGCTTTCTGGAGACCAGAGTTCCGTCATCATTGTAAGCCCGGTCTGCGAACACCTCGCTGGCTGCCCGGAGGCCTACTTCCTCAGCTGCCGTGATCATCCTGGAGCCTGCAAGTCCCATGAAAATAATGTCCTTGTCCACCTCGTAAACTGCCTCACACATGGCTCTGGCCAGCTTCTCGTCCACAGCGGCCATATTGTAGAGGGCTCCGTGAGGCTTCACGTGCTGAATCTTTACCCCATGGCCCTTGGCAAATGCCTGCAGCGCGCCTAACTGGTATTTCACATAGGCCTTGGCCTCCTCGGGAGTCACTGCCATGTTCCTGCGGCCGAATCCCATCAGGTCCGGAAATCCCGGATGGGCTCCCACTGCTGTGCCAAACTGCTTTGCCAGGGCAACAGTCTTTTCCATCACCATGGCATCTCCTGCATGCCATCCGCAGGCTACATTGGCAGATGAAACGTACTTTAAAATCTCCTCATCCATTCCGATCGTGTAGTTGCCGAAGCTCTCTCCCAGATCACTGTTCAAATCTACAAAATACATAGCACTACCTCCTGTTGTTCCTTCCTGTGAAAACGGGCAGTCAGCTCTGCCGGCTGCTATTTTCGTTTATATAGACAAAATTTTAACTGATTCACCTGTGCTTTTCAATCATATTTTCTTTTTTCTTAATTTTATTTTTAGAAATAGAAAAAAATCGTGCAGAAACGCACGATTGTTCTGTGCGTTTCTGCACGATGTGTATTTTCGCACCGGAGGGCTGCCTCTGTCACTGCAGCTCTTCCTTTCGCTCCAGCTTTCTCTTCATGGAAAACCGGGTAATGCCAAGCAGCGCGGCAGCCTTTGTCTGGTTTCCGGCACACAGCTTTAAAGCCTTCTCCATATACAGCCGCTCCAGCTCCTGCACCTCCTTTTCCAGATCCACCGGCCCCTTCTCCAGATCCTTTATGGGGAAGCTCTCCCCCTCCTTATCTGTCTCCTCCCTGCTTCTTCCCGCCAGCTCTACGTGTTTTTCCAGTACCCGTCCGGGGCTCAGAAGGAAGCATCTCTCAAAAATGTTTTTCAGCTCTCTCACATTCCCCTTCCAGTCGTAGAGCAGAAGTTCCCGCATAAATGAGGGCTCCACCTGGTCGATGCTTCTGGCAAACTGCTTATTGTAATAGTCCAGATAGTAATCGCAGAGAACCGGGATGTCCTCCCTCCTCTCCCTGAGTGGCGGAATCACAAGCTGCATGACATTCAGCCGGTAAAACAGATCCTGCCTGAACAGCCCCTGCTCCACGGCCTTTTCCAGATTTCTGTTTGTGGCTGCAATGATCCTCACATCCACCTGAATGTCCTCCAGCCCTCCTACCCTCTTGATCTTCCTGTCGTCGAGGAAGGTCAGGAGCTTTGACTGCATGGAAAGGGGCATCTCCCCTACCTCGTCGAAAAAGACGGTCCCTCCGTCTGCCATCTCGATGAGCCCCTTTTTCGTCCTCATGGCCCCTGCAAAGGCCCCCCTCTCATAGCCGAACAGCTCATTTTCCAGAAGGTTTTCCGGGATAGCTCCGCAGTTGATCCGAACCATCAGGCCGGGACGTCTGCTCATATCGTGGATCAGGCGGGCGGCCACCTCCTTTCCTGTTCCGGTCTCCCCCCGGATCAGCACATTGACGGAGCTGTTTTCCCCCAGTATCTCGATATGCCTTCTGATCTGGCCCACGGCGTCGCTGATTCCCAGAAACTCCTGTGTCTCTCCCTTTAGATATTCCAGAGACTCTCTGCTTCTGGCCTGCTCCACGCTCCTCTTCACGGCCAGCTCGATATCATCAATGTCAAAGGGCTTTAAAATATAGTCATAAGCCCCTCTCTTTACGGCCTCCACTGCCTGCTCCACCGAGCCGTAGGCTGTCATCAGAATCACCTGGACATTGGGATCCAAAGCCTTGAAGGTGGCTATCTCGTCTATGCCCTTGCTCTTTTCCAGCAGATTGTCAAGCAGCACAGCCTCCGGGTGGAACTTTTTTGCTTTCTCCACCCCCTCCTCCACAGTTTCGGCAGACCAGGTTTCATGGCCCCGATCCCTCAGCCCCTCCTCTAAGGTGTAGCGGATCAGAAATTCGTCGTCTACGATTAAAATTCTGCTCATATCATCCCTCCATGCTCAGAAAACATTCCTCCTGCAGTCTCATCAGCTCTCCTGCCCCGTATGTTTCTCCGGCTCTTCCAGACTTTTTGTCTCAAAGCAGAGCCGTACCCTGGTCCCGGCTCCCGGCGCACTCTTAAGCTCCAGAAAGCCCCTGTTCTGCTCCACCAGCTTCTTCACGATGGCAAGCCCCAGTCCGATCCCGTTGACGCTTTTCGTGTAAAACGGTTCCATCGCCCTCTCAAGTTCCTCCGGCGTCATCCCGCAGCCATTATCCGTAAGGGTGATCTCAGCCAGGCGGCCGGGCCGCTTTTCTCCGCTGCCCTGAGCGCCGCCTGCGGTCCGGGCCGTCAGGCGGATCACCCCCTCCTGTCCCTTTCCTATGGCCTTGACACTGTTTCCGATAAGGTTGTGGAGTATCTGGCGAAGCTCATTTCCATTGAGCCAGGCCTCAGGCTCCCCCTCCACTTCCGCGAAAAAGGAAATTCCCTGCTGCTTCAGCCCCTTTACGTAGAACAGCTCCAGCTCCCGCAGAATCGGCTCGAGGGCAGTCAGCTCCCTGACGCTGTCCTTTTTCACCGACAGGGTAAACAGATCGGTAATCAGGGCAGTCACCCGGTCAATCTCCCGTATCATGCTCTCGCAGAGCATCCGGTCGCCCTCCTTTGCAGCCCTTCCCTGCAGCAGCTGGATGCCTGAGCGTATGCCGGCAATGGGATTTTTGATCTCGTGGGCCAGCGCTGCAGACATGCGGCTTGTATACTCCATCTTCGTATAGTTGTCCATATTTTTCAGGAGCAGCTCAAAGGTAGTCGCCAGCTGTCCAATCTCATCCCGGCGTCTGACCGCCTCGAAGCGGTAGCTTCTGTAGCCTCCCCTGTTTTCATTGATCTCCTGGCAGGTGCGGCTCATATTCCGGATGGGCAGGGCAATATTGTAGGAAATAAAAATGCTGGCCTGTATGATAATCAGGAGAGCGGCGATGGCGCCGATGACCACATATCTCTGGCTTTCCACCATCTGCTCCAGAAATGCCTTCCTGTCCACCAGAAATTCCAGCTTCCAGCCAAGGGTATTTCCCCCTTCCTCTGCAAGCACCGCCAGTTCCCTCCCGGCCGGAATCCCGGGATCTGCGATCACCTGCCCTCTGCCGTCCGTTATCCTCAGATACTCATGGCATTCTTTCCGATACCGCTCCCGTATCTCCTCCTGTGAAGCCCTGGGCGCCAGGAAATCGATATTCTGGTTGGTGACAGTGAACATCTGCCTGGCCATGGATTCCAGGCTGTTTTTCTGAATGGTATAGCCATTGTAAAAGGAAATGGCGCCGAATCCGCAGATAACGATGATACCCACCGCCAGAAACGGAAGCAGAATCTCATTTTCCAGCTGAAACAGCCAGCTCTCAAATCTTCTCACCAGACGCTTCACCGCCATCTCCCTCCTTCCCCTCTTTCTTAATGTCCCGGCCTGCTCTTCTCTCTCCCCAGAGAGAAACAAGCAGATACACTGCCGTGGAGCAGGCTGTGGCAGGAAAGGCCCAGTATACGGGAAGGGCCATCCGGTAGAACAGACCGCTGCAGACCGCCCCTGTGAAAAAGGCTGCCAGCGCTCCCTGCCTGCTGCCCCGTTTCCAGTACAGTCCTCCGTAAATCAGAGGCGTAAACATGGCTGAAAACAGTCCCCAGATATCGCTTCCGAAGGAGAGAATGTCTCCCGGCGGGTTGAGCGACAGGAGAAGGGCAGATGTCCCGCCGATGAAGATGAACAGCCTTGTGAGATTTAAGAGCCGTTCCTCTGAAAGTCTCCGCCCGGCCAGCTCGTTTGTCACGTCGTAGGACAGGGAAGAGCCGATCAGAAGGAGCTGGGAATTGGCCGTAGAGATGCAGGCCCCTATCACGCTCAGCAGGAAAAAGCCGCTGAACCTGGAAAACATCATGTTGTTGACTGCATAAACAAAAATATCATCCGTGGCGCACCGGTCTATCAGCTCAGGGTACAGAATGCGAAGTCCCAGCCCGATCTCTGTCAGAGCAAAGTAGACGGCGGCCAGAAAGAGAAGGGCCCACACAATCATCCGCCGCGCGCTCCTGTGATCCTTCGCCGCCACTATTCGGATCAGATACTGGGGATTCGCCGCCAGTCCCATTCCCCATCCAAAGAAGGTGGTGGCATACATAAAAGCAGAGTATCCCTCAAATATGCCTCCCCCTTCCGCCGCAAAGCCCCTGGCCGCTATCCGCTCTTTCACCAGGCTGTCCGTCAGAAACCACGCTCCCTCCACACGGCTCAGCACTGTAAAGTACACGATGGCAACGCTGATCGTGAGCATCACCAGGTTGCAGGCATCTGATTTGGTGACCGAGTTAAATCCTCCGAAGGTAGAGTACAGGATAAACAGATAGACGAGAAACACTGCCACCTTATAGTCAATGTTCAGAAGGCTGGCAGCCGCAATCCCGAACCCCTTGATCTGGATCACCAGATACAGGATGTAGCCTCCCGCCGTCAGAAGGCCTGACATCACCTGCAGAAGCCTGGAATCAAACCGCTTGCCGAACAGCTCCGGTATCGTATAAATTTCATACTCCCTGAGCCTCCCCACAATGGAATACAAAAGCAGGGCTCCGATAAACCACGGGATCACGGACACTGCCAGGACCCGCGTTCCGCTCTGGTACACATTTCCCGTATAACCCAGAATGGTGGCAGCCGAGATCCAGGTTCCCACAAAGGTAAAAAAGAGCGCTCTCGTCCCGTTCTTCCTCTCCCCGATGAAAAACTTCGAGATGGAATCGCTGTCCCTCAGAGAAGATTTTCCGATAAATAGAAGAAGAAAGGAGTAGAGCGTAAAATAGATCAGATATACCAGTGTCCGGCTCATTGCCAGGCATCCTCCCTTTCCAAACTTTTTCCGCACAGGCCCCGCAGGCGCCGCCCCCTCTTCAGAGGCCGCGCCCGTCGCCTCCGGCCGAAGCCTTACCCCTCGTACACCGCCGTCAGGAAGCCGTCTGCAGGTGTTTCGTCTCCCCCATCCGGCTCTGCCAGGCGGTAGTAGCCAAACTTATCCCCCGGATGAAGCCTTCCGGCTGCCCCGCAGGTTCTCTCCCCTGTCCCGGCGGCCTCCGGGCCTGCAGAGGCAGGGCCTGTAAGCCCGGTGTCTGTCACATACACCCGTTTGGCACCGTTTCTCACCGCCTGGTGAATCATGCGCCGCAGGACGCCGTCAAGCTCCCCGTCCTCGCACCGCTCAATGGTCAAAACAGAATAGCCCTCTGAGAGATGCCTCTGATCCAGGCAGTAGCTCCAATGTCTGTTTTCTCCCCTCACACAGTCTGCCGGCTCCTTCTCATACTCCATACTCACCAGCGTCAGCCCCTTAGCCGGGATCGTCGGACCTGCTGCTGCCCTGTCCCTGGCCTCCAGAATCTCCTCCATATACTCCGGCGGCCATACGCCCATGCCGATCTTTACAAGGGTTCCCGTGATAATGCGCACCATATTGTAGAGGAAGCCGCTTCCGCTGATGCGGATCACAATCACGTCGTCTGCCCCCCTGTCAACCGTAAGGCTGTAGATCGTGCGCACCGTCTCTTCCGCCTGGGTTCTCACCGTGCAGAAGCTCTTAAAATCATGCTCTCCCACCAGAAAGGCGGCTGCCCTCCTCATTTTCTCCACATCCAGGTCAAAATAGCAGAAATGACAGTACAGCCTGTTTAAAGGCATATCGATTTTCCGGTTCAGGATCTTATACTCATACGTTTTCACACAGTTGGCCTTCCTGGGGTGAAACGTCAGAGGCACCTCCTCTGATTTCTGAACTCTCACATCCTCCGGCAGCCTCTGGTTCAGGGCAAAGCAGATTTTCTCCGGCGGGATCCGGCTCTCTGTGTCGAACACCGCAATATTTCCCATAGCGTGCACGCCGGAATCGGTGCGGCTGGCTCCCACCACCTGAATCTCCTCCTTCAAAAGCTCTGAGAGCGCCCTGTTTAAAACCTCCTCTATGGTGATTCCGTTTGGCTGCAGCTGCCAGCCGCAGTAATTGGTACCGTCATAGGCAACCGTCAGTCTGATCCGTTTCATCTGAACATTCCTTTCCTGTCTTGTATTCCTGTTGTTTCCATCACCAGACACATTTTAGCGGTTTATCTTCCCTGGCCGGAGAGACAAACCGCTAATCTGGGTTATAAGAATATTTTAAGAGCTGCCATAACTGCCAGATAAGCAAAGAACAGCACATAGGCAATTCTGTCCCTGCTTTCGTAGCGCAGAGGCTTCATCTTCGTTCTTCCGTCTCCTCCCCGGTAGCACCTGGCCTCCATGGCCATGGCCAGATCCGTGGCCCGGCGGAAGGCAGAGATAAAAAGCGGCACCAGAATCGGGATCATGCTCTTGGCTCTCTGAATCAGGTTTCCGCTCTCGAAGTCGGCTCCTCTGGCCATCTGGGCCTTCATAATCTTGTCCGTCTCCTCCACCAGAATGGGGATAAAGCGCAGCGCAATGGACATCATCATGGAGATCTCATGCACCGGAACCCGGAAGCAGTTAAGGAAATGAAGTCCCTTCTCCAGACCGTCTGTCAGCTGGTTCGGCGTTGTGGTGAGCGTCATCACCGACGAGCCGATCACCAGATAGATCAGGCGCAGTCCCATGAAAACGGCAAGCCTGACTCCCTCCCTCGTAATCTGCAGAAATCCCACCTTCACAATAGGGGTACCCTGCGTGAGAAACAGGTTGAAGCTGACGCTGATAATCAAAAGAAATACCACCGCCTTAAGCCCCTTAACCATGAATTTAAACGGAACCCTGGAACAGCGGATCACAGCTGCCAGCACAAGGGTGGCCAAAACATAGCCCCACACGCTGTCAGCCAGAAACAGCGAGATGATAAATACCATGGTTCCAAACAGCTTTGTTCTGGGATCCAGACGGTGGATACACGAATCCACCGGATAATACTGTCCCAGCGTTATATCTCTAATCATACTCTCTCCTGCCTGCCGAGGAATGAAAGCAGCGCATCCCTGGCCTCCTCTACTGTCGTAATTGTATCTGAAATCCCGACGCCCTCAGCCCGAAGCTCCTGCACAAGGTAGGTCACCTGAGGCGCCGCAAGCCCCATGGATTCCAGCTCCTTCCAGTGCCTGAACACCTCTTTGGGCGTCCCGTCAAACACCTTCCGGCCGTGATCCATCACCATCAGCCGATCCACGTACCTGGCCACATCCTCCATACTGTGGGAAACCAGAATAATGGTGAGTCCGTGCTGGCGGTTCAGCCGCTCGATCTGTTCGAGAATCTCATCTCTTCCCCTGGGATCCAGCCCTGCCGTGGGCTCGTCCAGGATCATCACCTCCGGCCGCATGGCCAGCACTCCTGCGATGGCCACCCGCCTCTTCTGTCCTCCGGAGAGCTCAAAGGGGGAGCGCTTATAGAACTTCTCATCCAGTCCCACCAGCTTCAGGGCATGTCTGGCCCTCTTCTCCACCTCCTCAGCGGAGAGCCCCAGGTTTTTAGGCCCGAAGCAGACATCAGAGAACACATCCGCCTCAAAGAGCTGGTGCTCCGGATACTGGAAAACCAGCCCGACCTTGCTGCGCAGCTCCTTCATGCTGTATCCTTCGCTGTATATGCTCGTTCCGTGGAATAAAATATCCCCGGAGGTGGGCCTGATAAGCCCGTTCAGGTGCTGAATCAGCGTAGACTTTCCTGACCCAGTATGGCCGATCAGCCCGATAAACTCTCCGTCTCTGACCTCAAAGCTGACATCCTTTAAAGCCTGCTGCTCAAAGGCAGTTCCGGAGCTGTACTTGAAGTTTAAATCAATGGCTTTGATGGCAGTTTCACCCTGCCCCTCTTTCCCGCCGGCTTCTTTGGCCGTTTCAGAAGACCGGGGTTCCTCCGCTGCCGGCTTCTTAAGAAGCTCTCCGGGGCAGACAGAGAGAAAAGCATTTGTAAATTCCTTCCGATCCAGAATGCCCTCCGGCATATTTATCCCGGCATTCTTAAGCTCCCAGGCCAGCTCTGTCACCTGAGGAACGTCCAGGCGGTATTCCTTCAGCTGCTGCACCTGAGCGAACACCTCCCTTGGCGTCCCATCCATCACCACGCGCCCGTCATCCATCACAATCACCCGGTCTGCATGGATCACTTCCTCCATGTAGTGGGTGATGAGAACAACTGTGATTCCCTCCTTCTGGTTCAGCTCCCGCACGGTGCGGATCACGTCTGCCCGTCCATTGGGATCCAGCATGGCTGTGGGCTCGTCCAGAACGATACACTCCGGCTTCATGGCCATCACCCCGGCAATGGCTACCCTCTGCTTCTGTCCTCCCGACAGGCGGTTCGGTGACTTTTTCCGGTAAAGGGTCATTCCCACCGCCTTCAGGCTTTCATCTACCCGCTTCCAGATCTCCTCTGTGGGGACGCCGAGATTTTCCGGACCGAAGCCCACATCCTCCTCCACAATATTTCCGATAATCTGGTTGTCCGGGTTCTGAAACACCATGCCCGCCGTCTTTCTCACATCCCAGAGACGATCCTCATCTGCCGTGTTCATGCCGGCCACCCAGACTTCGCCCTCTGTGGGAAGCAAGATCCCGTTTATGTGCTTGGCAAAGGTGGATTTTCCTGAACCGTTATGGCCCAGAACCGCTACAAAGCTCCCCTTCTCAATCTCCACATCCAGATGATCGATGGCACGCTTTTTCTCCTCAATTTTATCTTCCTCATCCCGCCTGATATAGTCAAACACCAGGCCTGCTGCTTTAATTATATTCATCTCAATTCCTTCTAAAATCCAGACCCTGCCGTTCCTGCGACCTGGCAGAAAACGACAGTTTCCCACATCAGCTGTCTTGTTAAATTTTAGATTACTTTCAGGAAAGAGTCAAGCGGTTTACTCGCGATGCGGCGTATTGGAAGCCTCTCCCTTCCCGCCGCTTTCTCAGGCCTCCCTGACAGCTGCCTCAAAGATGGATGCACAAAAGCAGAAAGCGGAGGGAGTGCAGATGGCTTTTTCCGCCTGCACGCTCTCCGCCTGCTTCTCATTATTCTGCCCCATCCGGCTCCGGCTTTCGGCATCTTCTGTGTCCGTCGGCCCAGAAGGCCTGTGAGCCTGTGAACTGCTTACAGACTACTCTGCCCGGCCATTTACGTCCAGGCGCCGGCCGTCCACTACCGTATCATAGAGCATTTTTCCGCTTGCATCAAAATAGTAGGCATTTCCCGGTCCCAGCTCGTACCAGCCGGTCGCCATGGCTCCTGTCGGATCCAGATAGTACCAGGTTCCGTTTTCATTCAGCCAGCCTGTCTTCATCCTTCCCTGTTCGTCCAGATAATACCAGCGCCCTCCGACATTCTGCCAGCCGGTTGCCGCATTGGCATCCTGGTCAAAATAGTACCAGCTTCCGTCAATATATCTCCACCCTCCGGAGGCTCTCACACCGTTTTTGTCCGTATACTGGTATCTCCCATTCACCTGTTCCCAGCCCTCGCTTATCCTGCGCAGGGTGACAATCCTCTCCGACTCAAACGCGTCTCCGGCAGACAGGGCTTCCCCGCTGCCTGAAGCCAGCGCCTTGACAGTGTAGAAATAGACTCCCTCCTCCTGCATATAGGCAGTGAGATTCGCAGAGGTTCCCGTGAGAGTCAGCATATTCACATACTGGTTATCTGCAGCATTTTCCTCTCCGCTCTCCTGAGTTCCTGCGCGGTAGAGCCTGAGCTGATACGCCTTTGCATAGGGAACCGGCCTCCAGACAGCTGTTCCCTGGCTGGCACTGTCCCATCCGGCGCTCTCCGTCTGCCCCAGCTTCAGCACAGGCGTGTAGGACACCGTAACCTCCAGAACGCTTCCGTTTTCTCTCTCTTCTGCTGAAATATATTCTGCCCCGCTTACCTGCACAGACGGGCTGTTTCCATTTTCACCAAATGTCAGGCCTTCATCCGCTCTCAGGACAATTTTCCCGGTGCGTGCCTTTCCCGGCTCCCATTCTGACACCCTGACATCCCATGACACGTTTTCCACCGAGCTTTCGCTTCCGGTAACCTGTACCTTTGGCTCTTTCACGGTCCCCGGCTCATACTCGTTTCTTATGCCAATCTTCACCTCGGCAATTTTGCCGTCTGCCAGGGCGGGAAATACCATCCCCGCTGCCAATGATATGACCGCGCCTGCCAGGACCATTCTCCTGTTTCTGCTTCCTGCCATTTTGCTTCCCTTCCTATCTGTCCTGTCCCTTCCATTCTCGAGTTTTCTCTGCCCTCTATCTTCTCCAGATTCCGCTTCCGTCTACATAGAAGGTATCGATCGTCGTATTGACCGCCAGCTCTCCGCTTCCGGGATAGAAATAATACCAGTCATTTCCTATCTGGCGCCATCCCTCATACATGGCTCCGGAATCGCCCAGATAATACCGCTTTCCATTCAAATCCAGCCACTGATTCCTGTACATGGCCCCCACAGTCCCGTCAGGCCCCGGATTCAGGTAGTACCAGCCGGAATTAGTCTGAATCCAGCCGGTGAGCATAACTCCCCTGTTTCCATCTGAGACAGGGTTCAGATAATACCAGTTGTTGTTCTTATACTGCCAGTCCGTCAGCATCCATCCGTCAGCGTCGAAAAGGAACCACTGATTGTTGAGAAGAAGCCAGTCATTCTTCTGATAGCTGCCGTCCGGGTAGCGGTACCACCAGCGGTCGCCCTGCTGGATCCATCCCACCTGGGCGGTTGTGTTGTTACCTGCGCTGTTCTGATTGTTGTAATCGATTTTTCCGGAGCCGTCTGACACTGATTCCTTTCCTATATAAATCTCATCTGAATCTGTCCAGTCGCTGCTCTTTGCATAATCCTTCTGACTGTCATTCTTGGCCACAGAGCGCACTTTAAAGCTGTAGGTTCCGGCGCTGGTCATATAGGGATAAAAATTAATCTTGTTGCCCTGATACCCTTTCACCTTGTATACCGTGCTTCCTCCCCGGTAGAGGGTAATATCATAGGCATCCACCCGATCCACGGAATCCCACTTTGCAAGCCCCAGAGTCGTATCGCTCCACTCGGCCTCCTCCGGAGCCTCAAAAGTTCCCTCCACCGGATCTGTCTTGATCGTAACCTTCAGCCGGTCGCTTCCGGAACGGCTGGCTGAGACAAATTCTCCTCCGCTCACCTTCACATTGCTGGACTTATACGTGCCCTTAAAGGTGTACTCATCCGGATCCTTGGCCTCCAGAATTACCTTAAACGTGTAGGTACTTCCGATCTTAACCCCGCTGCTGCCGACGGAGCTGCTCCACTCAGGGTCTTCCACAATCTCATACTTGGCGCCGTCTGAGACCATGACATTTGCCCCTTCTCCCTTGGAACCATAGGATAAATCCGGCAGATCGTCCCCCGGCTCCAGCTCTATCTTAACATCAATATCCACCTTGGAGATCGTCTTGGAAGCCGCAAACACAGTAAGGCTCCCCCCTGCCGCAAGTAAGGCAGACATACAAATCAACGCCAGCGCCTTCGCATACCCCGCTCTGCTTTTCATACTACCATCCTCCTTTTTCCTGCTCTATCTTATGTCTCCCCATCGATCGCCTGCTCTCTCTGCTCTCCTGCAGGGTGCCGGCGCCGGGAAAGCCATCAACGCTATTTTTCTATCTTTATTATAAACATCGGGGCCGACAGGCGTCAACTTACGATATTCTTGCGAAATCTTAAATATATTTCCTTATTTTTCCTGACGAAAGGCCTGAGGAGAAGCTCATTTTCAATGACAGGGAGGCCCTGAGCCTTCTCTGAAGGCAGTCGGAAATACGGCTGCCTGAGAAGAAAGGTATCAACCTTCTCACCGCTTCCCCTCATCTCCATCCCCATCCGGAAGCTTCCCCATCGCTTTGTTATTTTTTCATATCAAAAGTAAGCCGGAACCTATGGCAGAAGGAGAGAGGAGGAAGGCATTTTGTGACTTCGCTGGAACAAAATGCCTTCCTCCTCTCTCCGCCCACCACCACCCCCCTTCCTTTTTTCCCCACAAAAAAATCCCCCGGGGAATTCTCTCCCCGGAGGATTGGTACAGTCAGTCTTATACTAACTCAAGCAGAACTTCCATCGCTGCATCGCCCTTACGAAGGCCGATCTTAACGATTCTTGTGTATCCGCCGTTGCGGTTAGCGTACTTTGGTGCGATCTCGTCGAACAGCTTAGCAGCCATATCTACGGACTTTGTGTTTTTCTTTCTTCCAGCCTTAGCGGTCGGAACCTCGGTTACTCCGTAGAGAACCTTTAACATCTGTCTTCTTGCGTGAAGTCTGGATGGCTTATCCTTCTTGATTTCCTTCTCAACTTCCTCGTAAACAGTTACTTTCTTTCCGTCAACGACTTCCTTCACTCTCTTGCCGTCAGCGTCCTTCTTGGCAACCTTTGCTGTTACCTTAACAGTCTCGTAGTTGTCCTTCTCCTTAACTGCAAGTGCAATTAAGCCCTCGGCGATCTTCTTTACTTCCTTGGCTCTTGCCTCAGTTGTAACGATCTTTCCGTTGTATAACAGGTTTGTCACCTGGTTTCTTAATAATGCTTTTCTCTGGCTGGAAGTTCTTCCCAGCTTTCTATATCCTGCCATTATAAAATCCTCCATTTGTGGAACATCCGCCCACGCATCTTCGGGCTTACTGGACGGATGCTTTTTGTCCATAAATCAGTTTCGGTTCAGAAGGAACCTCCCTCCTCAGGAAGGAATGCCCTTCTGCGAAGGCGGGGAACGTATTCCTCACTCTCCGCTCTCCTGCAAAGAATCTGCCCTTTGCAGGACTCCGGTTTCCCGGCTTTCGCTGTCCTCCAGCCTTCTTAGGACCGTGGATTACTCCTCGCTCGGATTTAACTGTAAGCCCAGCTCCTTTAACTTGGCAAGCACCTCTTCCAGGGATTTGCGGCCCAGGTTTCTCACCTTCATCATATCCTCAGGAGTTCTGTTGCACAGCTCCTCCACAGTGTTGATGCCTGCGCGTTTTAAACAGTTGTATGAACGGACGGATAATTCCAGTTCATCAATGTTCATCTCGAGAACCTTCTCCTTCTCATTGTCTTCCTTCTCCACCATAACCTCAGCGGTTCTGGCGTTTTCGGAGAGGTCAATGAAAAGGTTCAGATGCTCGCTTAATACCTTAGCTGCAAGGCTCACTGCCTCGTCCGGAGCCAGGGTTCCGTTTGTGAAAACGTCCAGAGTCAGCTTGTCGTAATCTGTAACCTGTCCCACACGGGTGTTCTCAACAGACATGTTCACGCGCTCTACCGGAGTGTAGATGGAATCTACTGCAATCACGCCGATCGGAAGATCATCGCTCTTGTTCTTGTCAGCGCTGATGTATCCGCGTCCCTTTGTGATGGTCAGCTCCATATAGAACTTGCTGTCAGCTCCGCCGCTCAGTGTGGCGATTACCTGATCCGGATTTAAAATCTCAATGTCAGAATCAGCATTGATGTCAGCGGCTGTCACGACGCCCTCGCCCTCGAACTCGATATACGCTGTCTTAGGCTCGTTTGTTTCGCTGCTGTTCTTGATTGCCAGACTCTTGATGTTCATGATAATCTCAGTCACATCCTCCTTCACGCCGGGGATGGAACTGAACTCATGCAGAACGCCGTCGATTTTCACCTGACTTACTGCTGCTCCAGGCAAAGAAGAGAGCATAATTCTTCTTAAAGAATTTCCTAATGTAGTGCCGTAGCCTCTCTCGAGGGGTTCCACTACAAACTTGCCATATCTTTTGTCTTCTGAAATCTCAGCAATTTCAATTTTCGGTTTTTCAAAATCGAACACTAATAGCCCCTCCTTCTGGGAAGTTAATTAAGGGCTGGCCTTAATTATTTGGAGTATAACTCGACGATAAGCACTTCGTTTACAGGAACATCAATCTCGTCTCTGGTCGGTAACTCTTTTACTGTACCTCTTAAGTTCTCCTGATCAACCTCTAACCAGGCCGGTACAAGTCTTCCTGCTGTTACCTCTAATACGTCTTTATATCTCTGTGAAGATTTGTATTTCTCTTTGATCTCGATTACATCTCCGGCCTTTACCAGGTAGGACGGGATGTTTACGCACTTGCCGTTTACAAGTACGTGCTTGTGGTCAACGATCTGTCTTGTCTCTTTTCTTGTGCGGCCGAATCCCATTCTGAACAGAACGTTATCCAGTCTGGACTCCAGAATAATCATCAGGTTTGTACCAACCTGTCCGTTCATTCTGGAAGCCTTTGCATAGTAGTTTCTGAAAGGTTTCTCTAACACACCATAGATGAATTTTGCTTTCTGCTTCTCTCTTAACTGGAGACCATACTCGCTCATCTTCTTATTAGCTCTCTTTGAATTTCTATTTGATTTCTTGTCGATTCCTAAGTAAATTGGATCAAGGTCAAGAGATCTACATCTTTTAAGAACAGGAACTCTATTTACTGCCATCTTAACTCTCCTCCTATATTAGACTCTTCTGCGCTTCGGCGGACGGCATCCGTTGTGTGGTACCGGAGTTACGTCCCTGATGCTTGTTACTTCCAGACCGCAGGCCTGAAGGGCGCGGATTGCTGCCTCACGGCCTGAACCAGGTCCTTTTACCATAACGTCTACAGATTTTAATCCATGGATAAGAGCTGCCTTTGTTGCAGTTTCTGCAGCCATCTGTGCTGCATATGGAGTAGATTTCCTTGAACCTCTAAATCCCAGACCGCCTGCACTTGCCCAAGATAAAGCATTTCCCTGTGCATCTGTTAAAGTAACGATTGTGTTATTAAAAGATGACTGGATGTGCGCCTGTCCGCGTTCAACGTTTTTCTTTACACGCTTTTTTGTCACTTTCTTAGCAGTTGACACTTTTTTAGCCATTTTAAACTAACCTACTTTCTCTGATATTGAATCCTGTTAAACTTACTGTATCACCTAACCTGATTCATGTTTACATTGTTACTTAATTATTTCTTCTTGTTTGCTACTGTCTTCCTTGGTCCCTTACGTGTTCTCGCGTTGGTCTTTGTCTTCTGACCGCGAACCGGAAGGCTCTTTCTGTGACGGATTCCTCTGTAGCATCCGATCTCCTGAAGTCTCTTGATGTTCATGGCGATCTCTCTTCTTAAATCACCCTCAACAACCTGAGTATCAGCGATGATTGCTGCCAGCTTTTTAACCTCGTCGTCTGTTAAATCCTTAACACGTGTGTCAGGATTCACGCCAGCCTCTGCGAGAATGCGGTTGGAACTTGCTCTACCGATTCCGTAGATGTAAGTTAAACCGATCTCGACACGTTTTTCTCTTGGTAAATCAACACCTGAAATACGAGCCATGTGTTTAGTACACCTCCATTAGTTTTTCTTTCATTCAATCCACAAGTATTGCTAAATGCTTGATTCATATGAACAACTTATCCTGGTGGTTCACATGAAAAGCGGTGTGCGAAAAAATCAGGCAGACTATTTATCAGCCCTGTCTTTGTTTGTGCTTTGGATTTTCACAGATTACTCTGATACTGCCTTTTCTCTTGATGATCTTGCATTTTTCGCAAATTGGTTTAACCGATGATCTAACCTTCACAGTAATTCTCCTTTCCGTAATAGTCCGTCCACCTAAGGACACACAACGCGCAGTTTGTTGCATATTGCAGTCCTCAAATGCGGGCCTACAGGTACATCTATCAAACAGTCCGGCCTCTCTCAGCCTGGGTTCACAGCTTCAAAAGGGCAGATCTATTCTGATGCCTCAACAAAGTTCGCTAGAGCATTATAACACTTATTTTTATAGATTGCAAGCGGATCTTTGCTTATTTTTCCTTGTTTTTACGGGATTTTCCGGTACCCGGAGACTGCCCGGGAAGGGGAGGCTGCAGGAAGTGCAGAGGGATGGAGCGGGACGGGATGGAGGATGGCGGGGAAGATAGCTCGGAGGATGGTGCGGGAAGAGACGGAGGAGCGTACGGAGGAACGAGTGAGAAAATTTTGTTCCAGCGAAGTCACAAAATTTTCTCACTCGTTCCTCCTTCCACTACGGTGCTGCCCGCTTTCGGCTGGGCACAGAATTTTCTGCCGCCGTGCTTTTTCTGAATCACTTTTCCTGAGCGTTTCTCCCGATTGAGCGTTTCTCCCGATTGAGCGTTTCTCCCGAGCCGTTCCGCCGAGCCGCCATTTCCAGTCCGTCTTTTCCAGTCCTTTTTTCCGGCCCGTTTTTTCCGGTCCTTCTCCCCGCAAAACTCTCCCGCTCCGTCTTCCTCCCTATCTCCCAATCTCCCCATCTAACTATCCGCCTATCTCCCCGCTTTCATCCGCTCTGTCCCCTTCCCCCACCCCACTCTTCTCCTTCCCCAGAAAAACAGAAGGAATGTCCCGGAAGGCAGAAGAAAGGTGCGGATTTTGTGACTTCGCTGGAACAAAATCCGCACCTTTCTTCTGCCATACCCCCATTCCCCCTGTATCTTTTCTCTCCTTCTACTTATCCCTCCAGATAATGCGTCCCTTGGAGAGATCGTAAGGGGACATTTCCAGTGTTACCCGGTCACCCGGTAAAATTCTGATATAGTTCATGCGGAGCTTTCCGCTGATGGTTGCAAGCACCTTGTGGCCGTTTTCCAGCTCTACCTGGAACATGGCGTTGGGGAGCTTCTCCACAACGGTTCCCTCAATCTCGATTACGTCTGCTTTGGACATTATACTCTACCTCCCGGCTAAATTTCTCTCTCTTTTTTCCAGTTTCTGATAAAGAGGCGGATTTCCTCATTTACTGTGGGACGTCCGGCAAGAATCGCCTCTGTGAGCCCTGCCTCTGAAAAATGTGTCGGCTGCACATGTTTTTTCTTCTTTTTCTTCGGCTTTTCCACAGGGCGCAGCTTTCCGTCCGACAGGTAAACGTATTCCGGTGTTTCCTCTGTTATGATAAAAAAGCTGTCCTTGTCATGTCCCGCAAGGGAGCGGACAAGGCTTCCGACTTTATATTCTGCCATGTTTCACCTCAAAAGTCAAGGCGGCGCAGCCCGCCGTCTGTTCCTGTCAGCGCAGAGATAAGATCTCCGGCTCATCCTCGGTTATCAGGATTGTGTTTTCATAGTGGGCTGAAAGAGAACCGTCGTCTGTCACCACGGTCCAGTCATCGTCCAGCCACACAACCTCATAGGAGCCCTCGTTAATCATCGGCTCGATGGCCAGAGTCATGCCTGGCTGCAGAAGAATTCCCTTCCTGCGCCTTCTGAAATTGGGGATCTCCGGATCCTCGTGCAGGTGGGAGCCGATCCCGTGTCCTACCAGATCCCGGACTACTCCATATCCAAAGCTCTCGGCATAGGCCTGAATCGCTGTGGAAATGTCGTTCAGGTGATTGCCCGGCTTCGCAAACTTGATGCCCTCAAAAAAGCTCTGCCTGGTCACCTCAATCAGCTTCCTGGCCTCCGGACTTATCTCCCCGATCCCGTGGGTCCTGGCTGCGTCGGAGTGGTATCCCCTGTAAATCACTCCCGCATCCAGGCTGACAATGTCGCCCTCGTCGATGATGTGATCCTTGTGGGGGATTCCATGCACCACCTCGTCATTGACCGACACGCAGATGGAAGCCGGATAGCCGTTATAGTTCTTGAAGGAGGGGATGCAGCCGTAGCTGCGGATAATTTCCTCTCCCAGCCGGTCAATGTCAAGGGTTGACATGCCCGGCCTGAGAGCCTTTGCAAGCTCCTCGTGGGTGATGGCGAGAATCCTTCCCGCCTCCCTCATCAGTTCAATCTCCCTGGGAGATTTGATGGTCACTGCCATAATATCTGCTCCTGAAATAAAATCCTGTCAACTGTATCTTTCAGGCTGCCCTGGGCAGTGCGGACTGCCCTGCCATATCCGTTCCCGGCGGCATGCCGGGGCAGATGGCCGGGCACCGCTCCGTCCAGACTTATCCGAAAATTTTTACAATGCTCTCGAATACCTGATCCATACTCTGTGTGCCGTCTACAGAAACGAGGACACCTGCCCTCCTGTAGTAGTCAATTAACGGCTGTGTCTGCTCATGGTAAACCGTAAGACGCTTCTGCACGGTCTCCGGCTTGTCGTCGTCCCTGAGAACCAGCTCTGCGCCGCACTTATCACAGATTCCCTCTGCCTTCGGCGGAGCAAACTGTACATGGTAGGTGGCGCCGCAGGTAATGCAGGCCCTGCGCCCGCTCATTCTCGATACGATGTTCTCATCCGGTACATCCACATCAACTGCATAGTCAATCTTCTGTCCCATCTCCTCCAGAGCCTTTGTCAGGCTCTCTGCCTGAGGAATGGTCCTCGGGAAGCCGTCCAGCACATAACCGTTCACGCAGTCCTCCTTCTTGATTCTGTCGAGGAGCATTCCGATTGTCACCTCATCCGGAACCAGAAGTCCCTGATCCATGAACTCCTTCGCCTTCATACCAAGCTCTGTTCCCTCCTTGATATTCGCTCTGAAGATATCTCCGGTGGAAATGTGAGGAATCCCGTATTTCTCGGCAATCCTCTTAGCCTGTGTTCCTTTTCCCGCCCCTGGTGCGCCTAACATGATAATCTTCATAAGATCCGCCTCCCGTGTTATAAAATACCCTGATATTGAAAATGTTATATAGTTTTTATATCAGAAAAGGATTTCCCCTCTTTTTGCAGGGTTCTCCCAACCTGACTTTCCCATACCTGAGGCCTGTCTCTCTACCCGGCCTCTCCCATCGGGACGCCCCGGCCGCCGCAGTGCGATCCCCGCGGAGCGTTTTTATATAGCAGGGAACGAAGTTTCCTGTTATATAAAAAAGAAACGCCCTCTGCCGGGAGCAGGCAGCATACACATGCCGCCTTCCTCTCCCGCCCAGAAGGCGAATCGTTTAGTCGTTCAAAAAGCCTCTGTAATTTCTTACAAGCAGCTGAGCCTCTATTGCCTTGATTGTCTCCAGGATTACGCCCGCGATGATGATCAGGGACGTACCGCCGAAGGACAGTCTGTTGATATTGAACACACCGGATGCGATGATCGGGATCAGGCATACAATTACCAGACCGCAGGCACCGATGAAGATAATATAGGTCAGAATGCCTGACAGATAATCGGACGTCGGTTTTCCGGGACGGATGCCCGGGATGAAGCCGCCGGCCTTTTTCATATTGTTTGCAATCTCCAGCGGATTGAAGGTAATGGATGTGTAGAAGTACGCAAACACTACGACCAGTCCGATGTAGATTAACACGCCCACTGAATAAATCGGAGCCTCCGGACGGAACCAGGAGCTGGAATTTAAGGCCCTTAAAATATGGCCCGGTACAGAGAGCGGATCAACCTTCAGGAACTCGGAGATGACAACCGGGAAGCTCATCAGAGAGGATGCAAAGATAACCGGGATAACACCGGCTGTGTTTACCTTCAGAGGGATGTTTGCGGACTGGCCGCCAACCATCTTTCTGCCCTGCATCTTCTTTGAATACTGTACCGGGATAATTCTCTTAGCATCCTGAAGAATAATAACAAATACCACGATGGCAGCGATAATAGCCACAATGATGACCACAGATACAACCGCAGCACCGATGGGCCTTCCCTGAACGAAGCGCTCGTACAGAGAAATCATGTCACTTGGAATCGTGGAGAGGATATTAAAGAGAAGGACTATAGAGATACCGTTCCCTACGCCGTGCTCTGTAATACGCTCACCAATCCACATGAGCATGGCGCTTCCGGCGGTCATGGCTGCAACCGTCACGATGACGTTCAGCGCTGTGAACTCCAGAAGCAATCCCTGGCCTCCGAAGCCGATTGCCATGGCTCCTGACTGGAGCAGGGCAAGTCCGACTGTCAGATAGCGGGTGTATTCCTGAATTTTCTTTCTGCCCTCTTCCCCGTCACGCTGCATCTCCTCCAGTTTTGGAATCGCAATGGTGAGAAGCTGCATGATAATGGAAGATGTGATATATGGTGTGATGCTCAAAGCGAATACCGAGAGGTTCGTGAAGGAACCTCCGGTAATCGTATTGAAGAACCCAAATGCATCGTTAGACTGTCCTGAAAACAGCTCGGCAAAGAAATCCGTCTTTACGCCCGGGATGGGAAGCTGGGAACCGATACGGATCACAACTAACATCGCGAATGTAAAGAGCAGCTTCTGCCTTACCTCCTTCACTCTAAAAGCGTTCTGGAGTGTTTTTAACATACTAGATCACCTCGCAGGTTCCGCCAACAGCCTCGATCTTGGCCTTTGCTCCTTCACTTACTGCATCTACTTTTACAGTGAGCTTCTTTGTGAGCTCGCCGTTTCCGAGAATCTTAACGCCGTCGCGCGGATTCTTAACGATACCTGCTTCGATTAATGTCTCTACTGTCACTACTGTGTCATTCTCAAATCTCTCAAGAGCGCTTACATTGATGCCGATAATGTCCTTACCGTTTCTGTTTGTAAAGCCTCTCTTAGGAAGACGTCTGTATAAAGGCATCTGACCGCCTTCAAATCCCGGTCTTGTAGCTCCGGAACGTGCCTTCTGTCCTTTATGTCCTTTACCAGCAGTCTTTCCGTTTCCTGAGCCATGGCCACGGCCTCTTCTGAAGCTGTCGCTGTGCTTAGAACCTACAGCTGGCTTTAAGTTGGATAATTCCATGACTGCACCTCCTTACAAAATCTTAGTTCTCTTCAACTTTTACTAAGTGTCTAACACTCTGAATCATGCCTCTAACAGCGCCGTTGTCCGGCATCTCAACTGTCTTGTGAAGTTTGTTTAAGCCTAATGCTTCAACAGTTGCTCTCTGCTTCGGAACAGCACCGATAGGGGATTTTACTAATGTGATCTTTAATGTCTGTGCCATTTCTAATCTCCTCCTATTAGTTCAGAATCTCTTCTACAGATTTACCGCGGAGCTTTGCAACCTCTTCCGGAGTCTTTAATGCGCATAATCCTGTTAAAGTAGCTAAAACAACATTTGTCTTGTTGTTGGAACCTAAGGATTTTGTACGGATATTTTTATATCCTGCAAGCTCCAGTACGGAACGTGCCGGACCTCCGGCGATGATTCCAGTACCTTCAGGAGCCTTCTTTAAAAGCACGTTAGCGCTTCCGAATTTTCCAAGGAAATCGTGCGGAATGCTGTTATTCTCATCAAACGGAACTGCTACAAGGTTCTTTGCTGCGGCCTCCTTGCCCTTGCGGATAGCTTCCGGAACCTCAGCGGCCTTTCCAAGGCCGGCACCTACGTGGCCGTTCTTGTCACCAACTACTACTAATGCGGAGAATCTCATTGTACGTCCGCCCTTGACAGTCTTGGATACGCGTTTGATTGCCACTACCTTATCTTCTAACTCGAACTGGGTAGGATCAATGATTGTACGTTTCATCTGTATTGTTCTCCTTCCTACTAGAATTCCAGACCAGCCTCACGAGCTGCGTCTGCTAATGCCTGAACTTTACCCTGATAAATAAATCCGCCTCTGTCAAAGACAACTGTTTTGATACCCTTCTCTAATGCTCTCTTTGCGATTACAGTACCAACATAAGCGGCAGCCTCTACGTTGTTTGTCTTAGCAAGCTCGGCCTTAACTGCCTTCTCTGCTGTGGAAGCAGCAACTAAAGTATTGCCAACTGTATCATCAATGATCTGAGCATACATATGATTATTGCTTCTGAACACTGCTAAACGCGGTCTCTCGGCTGTACCGGAGAAACGATTGCGTAATCTAGCGTGCTTTTTCTCGCGAATTTCGCTTCTTGACTGTTTGCTAACCATCTTCACACTCTCCTTAATTATTTCTTACCTGTCTTACCAACTTTGCGTCTGATTACCTCGTCAGCGTACTTGATTCCCTTGCCCTTGTACGGCTCAGGTCTTCTCTTGTCTCTGATCTCGGCTGCGTACTGGCCAACCTTCTCTTTGCTGATACCCTTAACGATGATCTTGTTCTGTCCGTCGAGAACTGTCTCAATTCCCTCCGGATCCTCCATCTCTACCGGATGAGAGTATCCAAGGCTTAATGTGAGCTTCTTGCCCTGCTTAGCTGCCCTGTAACCAACACCGTTGATCTCGAGAACCTTCTCATATCCCTCTGTTACGCCGTGGATCATGTTGTTGATTAAGGTTCTTGTAAGGCCGTGTAAAGATTTCATCTTCTTTAAGTCGTTCGGTCTTGTAACGACGATCTGTCCGTCCTCTTCCTTGATGGACATTTCTACTGGTAACGCTCTCTCAAGTGTTCCCTTTGGACCTTTTACAGTCACTACATTGTTCTCTGCGATTGTAACAGTTACACCTGCCGGAATCGCAACTGGCATTCTTCCGATACGTGACATGCCTGTCTACCTCCTACTTAGATTTTCGGAGAAGCCGCATGGGGCTTCTCTGTTTTCAGTTTTCTATCTATGGAAATTCCCGTCAGGCCGGAGGCCTGTGGGATTTTCTATCGCGGGTTTTTGGTGGGGCAAAGAAATGCGTCTCGGGACGTATTTTCGGCCACCACAGTTCGCTCAGCTAAGCTCTGCTGTCGCCTTTGGCTCTGCATCGCTAAGATTCGCGAACGGCCTCGCACTAAATTCGCCTGTCGCCTGACGGCTCGGGCTCATTAAGTTGCTTTCGGCCTACCAAACAAATGCGAGGACCTCGCCGCCTACTCCTAAGCGTCTTGCCTCTTTGTCTGTGATAACGCCCTGGTTTGTGGAAACGATGGCGATTCCAAGGCCGCCGAGTACCTTCGGCATATCCTCTGTGTTAGCGTAAACACGGAGACCTGGCTTGGAGATTCTCTTGATACCGGAAATGATCTTCTCGTTTTTGTCCTTTCCGTATTTTAACTCGATGCGGATGGTGTTGAAACCGTTGTCCTCAACGATGTCATATTTCTTAATATATCCCTCTCTTACAAGGATGTCAGCGATAGCTAACTTCATCTTGGAAGACGGAACGTCTACTGTATCGTGCTTAGCAGTGTTTGCATTACGGATTCTGGTAAGCATATCTGCAATCGGATCGCTCATTGTCATTTTGAGTTTGCCTCCTTATTTTCTCTTCATACGAGGTTCAGCCTGTTTTTTCCGAACTGTTCAGATTCGGGAGCTGAACCCGGGAGAGCTTCCCGCACCCACGGGGCTTTCTCCCTGTTTTATTTGCTTTCGCGGCAAAGATGCGTTTCACCACGTTCTCTCTGCCACTACAGTCCGCTCAGCTAAGCTCTGCTCTCGCCTGCGGCTCGGCCTCGCTAAGATTCGCGGACGGCCTCGCACTAAGCTCATCCTTCGCCTGCGGCTCGGATTCGCTAAGTTGCTTTCGGCCTACCAGCTTGCCTTCTTTACTCCCGGGATTTCGCCCTTGTAAGCTAACTCGCGGAAGCAGATACGGCAGATGCCGTATTTTCTTAAATATGCGTGTGGACGGCCACAAATTCTGCAGCGGTTGTACTCTCTTGTGGAGAATTTTGCCGGACGCTGCTGTTTAATCTTCATTGAAGTCTTAGCCATGATAATCCTCCTAATTATTTCGCAAACGGCATGTTGAATAAGGTTAACAGTTCACGAGCTTCCTCGTCTGTCTTAGCGGTTGTAACGAAGATGATGTCCATACCTCTTACCTTATCAACCTTATCATACTCGATCTCCGGGAAAATCAGCTGCTCCTTGATTCCGAGCGCATAGTTTCCTCTTCCATCAAATGCGTTAGGATTTACACCGCGGAAGTCACGTACTCGCGGCAGAGCCAGGTTGATTAAACGGTCAGCAAACTCATACATCTTCTCTCCGCGAAGAGTAACCTTGCATCCGATAGCCATACCCTCTCTGATCTTGAAGTTAGCCACAGACTTCTTAGCCTTTGTTAAAACTGCCTTCTGTCCTGTGATGATTTCCATATCTCTTACTGCGGAGTCCAGAACCTTAGCGTTTTCCTTAGCCTCGCCAACACCCATGTTGACAACAATCTTGTCTAACTTCGGCACTTCCATGATATTCTTGTATCCGAATTTCTTCATCATAGCGTCTACGATTTCGCTCTGATAAATCTCTTTTAATCTAGCCACTTTTGTTCCTCCTCTCCGTAATTAGTCGATTACCTTGCCGGTAGCCTTTGCAACGCGGACTTTCTTGCCGTCTCTTACCTCAAAGCCAACTCTTGTAGCCTTGCCGTCAACAACAAGCATAACGTTGGAAATGTCAACCGGACCTTCCTGATGAACGATGCCGCCCTGCTGGTTCTGAGCGCTTGGCTTTGTGTGCTTTGTAACCATGTTGCATCCCTCAACAGTTACGGTATTCTTCTTTGTATTTACGGCGAGAATTTTGCCGGTCTTGTCTTTATCTTTACCTGTGATAATCTTTACCAGATCACCTTTTTTGATTTTATGCACAGTCGGCACCTCCTTACAGTACTTCCGGAGCCAGAGAAACGATCTTCATGAACTGCTTCTCACGAAGCTCTCTTGCTACCGGCCCAAAAATACGAGTTCCTCTTGGGTTCTTGTCATCTTTGATAATTACTGCTGCGTTCTCATCAAACTTAATGTAGGAACCGTTACTGCGGCGAGCGCCCTTAACGGAACGTACGACAACGGCCTTTACCACGTCGCCTTTTTTTACAACACCGCCTGGTGTTGCATCTTTAACGGAAGCGACGATAATGTCACCGATATTAGCATATCTTCTTGTAGATCCGCCCATAACACGGATGCAAAGAAGCTCCTTCGCACCTGTATTATCAGCAACCTTTAATCTGGTTTCCTGCTGAATCATGCCGAATACTCCTTTCTGATTAACTACCTTGCTTTCTCGATAATCTCAACAAGTCTCCATCTCTTGTCCTTGGATAAAGGTCTTGTCTCCATAACTTTTACAGTATCACCGATTCCGCACTGATTCTCCTCATCATGTGCTTTTAATTTATAAGTTCTCTTAACGATCTTGCCGTATAAAGGATGTTTTACGTGGTCTTCGATAGCAACTACAATTGTCTTGTCCATCTTGTTGCTTACTACCTTGCCAGTACGTGTTTTTCTTAAATTTCTTTCCACGGTAGAGCTTCTCCTTTCGATCATTTCCTCGTACAGAGGATTGCATCTGTTCCCTCTTCTTCAGAGGACTCCGTTATCTCATCGGGCATCGCGCAGGTTTTCCTGCCCCGCCCTGTCATCAGCCATGAAGGCTATCTATAAGCTGTGCAGATTAAGCTAACTTGGATTTCTCTGTAATAACAGTCTGAATCCTGGCGATGTTCCTGCGAACTTCCTTAATTCTGCTTGTATTGTCTAACTGGTTGGTTGCATTCTGGAATCTTAAGTTGAAAAGTTCCTTCTTAGCAGCTACTAATTCTTCATTTAATTCTGCAGCTGATTTTGCCTTTAAATCTTCTACAAACTTATTAATTTTCACTGTTATCACCGCCTTCTAAATCTGCCTTAGAAGCAATTTTGCACTTGCATGGAAGTTTGTGCATTGCAAGACGTAATGCTTCTCTCGCTGTTTCCTCTGGTACTCCCGCGATCTCAAATAATACGCGGCCTGGTTTTACTACTGCTACCCAGTATTCAAGAGCGCCTTTACCGGAACCCATTCGAGTCTCTGCCGGCTTCGCAGTTACTGGCTTATCTGGGAAAATCTTAATCCAAACCTTACCACCACGCTTGATGTAACGTGTCATGGCGATACGGGCTGCTTCAATCTGGTTGCTTCTAATCCAACATGGTTCTGTAGCGACTAAACCGAACTCACCGTAGCAAATTACGTTTCCTCTTGTAGCTTTTCCTCTCATGGAGCCACGGAACTGTTTACGACGCTTAACTCTCTTAGGCATTAACATTATTTATCGCTCCCTTCCTTGTTTCCTTTAGTAGGAAGTACCTCGCCTTTGTAGATCCAAACCTTAACGCCAAGCTTGCCGTAGGTCGTATCTGCCTCAGCGAAACCATAGTCAATATCTGCTCTTAATGTCTGAAGCGGGATTGTACCCTCGCTGTAGAACTCTGTACGGGCCATATCAGCACCGCCAAGACGTCCTGCAACGGCTGCCTTGATACCCTTAACTCCTGCCTTCATGGATCTGCCCATAGCGGACTTCATGGCACGGCGGAAGGAAACACGGTTCTCAAGCTGCTGTGCAATGTTCTCTGCAACCAGCTGAGCATCTCTGTCTGGTCTCTTAACCTCTTTGATGTCGATAAATAACTTCTTGTCGGTAAGCTTCTGAACCTCAGCCTTCACCTTCTCGATCTCGGAACCGCCGCGGCCGATAACCACGCCTGGCTTAGCTGTATAGATGATTACCTTTACTCTATCAGATGCGCGCTCGATCTCAATCTTGGAAACACCGGCGCTGTATAATTTCTTCTTAAGGTATGTTCTGATCTTGTGATCCTCAACCAGATTGTCAGCAAAATCAGCTTCAGCATACCATCTTGAGTCCCAGTCTTTAATAACACCGACTCTTAAGCCGTGTGGATTAACTTTCTGTCCCATATTTGCCTCCTTAATTATCTCTCGTCAAGCACTACAGTGATGTGGCTCATTCTCTTCTCGATTCTGTAAGCTCTTCCCTGTGCTCTCGGTTTAACTCTCTTCATTGTCGGTCCCTTGTTTGCGTAGCACTCTGCTACATACAGGTTCTCAACATTCATCTGGTTGTTGTTCTCAGCGTTTGCGATTGCTGACTCTAACAGTTTCTTTATTAAAGTAGAAGCATATCTGGGATTGTAAGTTACAATACCAAGTGCTGTCTGCACGTCCTTGCCTCTGATGGCATCTAATACGAAGCATGCTTTCTGAACGGATACTCTAGCGTAAGATAACTTTGCGGATGGTCTTGTATCCTTGTTAGCATTTCTTTCTCTCTTAATCTGGGATCTATGTCCTTTAGCCATTTGTGAAACCTCCTTTCAAAGCGTAAGTCTATCTGCGGGCTTTCTTCTCGTCTTTTCCGTGGCCTCTGTAAGTTCTTGTGGCAACGAACTCACCAAGCTTGTGTCCTACCATATCCTCTGTTACGTATACCGGAACATGCTTTCTTCCGTCATGAACTGCGATTGTGTGTCCTACCATCTGTGGGAAGATAGTGGAACGGCGGGACCAGGTCTTGATAACCTGCTTCTGGCCTGCTGCGTTCATAGCATCGACTTTCTTTAAAAGATGCGCGTCTGCAAATGGTCCTTTTTTAAGTGAACGAGCCATTTAATTACCTCCTATCGAACGATTACTTGTTAGCGTTTCGTCTTCTTACGATTAACTTGTTGGACTGTTTGTTTTTCTTTCTTGTCTTAAGACCAAGAGCTGGCTTGCCCCAAGGTGTGCATGGACCTGGACGACCGATACCAGTCTTACCCTCACCACCACCGTGTGGATGGTCATTCGGGTTCATAACGGAACCGCGGACTGTAGGTCTGATACCCATGTGACGCTTTCTACCAGCCTTACCAATGTTAACCAGGTTGTGATCTCCGTTTCCTACAACGCCGATAGTAGCGCGGCAGATAATCGGAACCATTCTCATCTCGCCGGAAGGTAATCTTAATGTGGCATATTTGCCCTCTTTCGCCATTAACTGAGCGGAGTTGCCAGCGGAACGAACCAGCTGTCCGCCCTTTCCTGGGTAGAGCTCGATGTTGTGAATCTGAGCACCAACCGGAATCTCGGAAAGCGGTAAGCAGTTTCCTACCTTTGCCTCAGCCTCCGGGCCGGACATAACCTTCATTCCGTCTGTCAGTCCCTGTGGTGCCAGGATATATGCCTTCTCGCCGTCTGCGTAGCAGATTAAAGCGATATTTGCTGTTCTGTTCGGATCGTACTCAACACCGATAACGGTTGCCGGGATACCATCCTTGGAATTTCTCTTGAAATCGATGATTCTGTATTTTCTTCTGGAGCCGCCTCCGCGGTGTCTCACAGTGATTTTACCCTGATTGTTACGACCAGCGTTCTTCTTTAAGGATACTACTAAGGATTTCTCTGGTGTTGTCTTTGTGATCTCGGAGAAATCAGAGCCAGTCATATGTCTTCTGGAAGGTGTATATGGGCTGTATGTTTTGATTCCCATGACTTAAACTCCTTTCTGATGCCGGATATAGTGTTCATCCGGTTGGTTTGCCGGAGGACTTACAACGCCTCCTGGTGTGTTCTCAATAAAAAGCGACATAAGGTTCGCCGCTTCCCTTAATTATAATCCTGCGAAGATCTCAATCTCCTTGCTGTCCTCTGTCAGCTTAACGATTGCCTTCTTTGTCTTTGCAGTCTTTCCGAATACCAGACCTCTTCTCTTTGTCTTTCCGTCGAGGTTCATGGTGCTTACAGCTGCTACCTTTGTTCCTGGGAACATTCTCTCAACAGCCTCTTTGATCATGGTCTTGTTTGCTTCCGGATGAACTAAGAAAGTATATTTCTTGTCGCTCATAGCGTTCATGCTCTTCTCAGTTACAACTGGTTTGAGGATTACATCATAGAACTGAATATTTGCCATTATGCGTACACCTCCTCGATAGAAGCTACAGCAGCCTTAGTTGCCACTACAGTGTTATATTTCAGAATGTCATATACGTTGATTGTGTTTACGGAAGCTGTCTTAACTGCCGGAATATTTCTTGCAGATAATGCAGCGTTTGCGTCAGCGCCTACTACCAGGGCCTTCTCAACCTTTAAGTTCTTCAGAACCTCAGCAAATTTCTTTGTCTTGATCTCTGCGAAGCTTAACTCGTCAACAACGATGAACTTGTTCTCGTTTACTCTGCTTGTAAGAGCGGACTTGAGAGCCAGTCTCTTCTCCTTCTTGTTTAAGCGGATTGTGTAGTCACGTGGTGTCGGAGCGAATACTACGCCGCCGCCTGTCCACTGCGGAGCTCTTGTTGAACCCTGTCTTGCGTGACCTGTTC
>ENA-UONZ01001124-UONZ01001124.1-human-gut-metagenome-genome-assembly--contig:-C93old-NODE-1124-length-33333-cov-4.462858_pt1 | contig 33333 bp, 26 predicted proteins | sample MGYA00242468_ERZ724015 | MGnify/ENA metagenome assembly ERZ724015
TCCATGGTTTTTAACAGCTCCATAATCTTGGAGAACTTGGGTTCGCGGAAGAAAACATAGAAGGTCAGGCGCATATCTCCGGGGGCGAAATCCGGCAGTTTGCGGATGGCGCCGGAGAGAATTCCCGATCCCAGGGAGCCGTAAGTCATGGAGTCGATGCCCCGCTCCATCCCCCATTTCATCAGATCCACAAAATTCCGGTTCACCATAGAGAAAGGCGGCTGCTGTACGTCGATCCGCAAATACTCCTGAGCGTCCTCAATCTGCTTCTCCGAAAAGTTGGACACGCCCACAAAGCGGATCTTGCCCTGCTTTTTTAAGGTGGACAGCGCGGCCATGGTCTCGTCGATCGGCGTATTCACATCCGGCCAGTGCACGAAGTAGAAATCTATGTAATCGGTATTCAGATTCATCAGAGAGCTCTCCACCTCGCTCATGATGCTCTTGTAGGTAGCCACCTTTTTGTAGCCGCCGGAGTACACATCGGGCAGCAGGCCGAACTTGGTGGAAACCAGCACCTTCTCCCGAGGCACGGTGGCCAGGGCCTCGCCCACGATCTTCTCGGAAGCCCCGTTCCCGTAGCAGGGCGCGGTGTCGATCAGGTTCACACCCTGATCCAGCATGGCGTGAATCGCCTTGATCGAATCAGTCCGGTCAACCGCGCCGTAGTTCTGGCCGCCGATCGCCCATGTTCCCACTGCCAGAGCCGATACGTCCACATTTGCATTGGTAAAATGTTTATACCTCATCTCTCTACCTCCATACGTGAAATTGTTTTGATACTCTTATTATAGTATATAATTTTAGTTTGTCAAGTTAGTTTAGTAACATAAATTAATAAATCACCAAAAAAGGAGCAGCCAGCTGAATTCCCGCCGGCTGCCGCCTGTTTCTCTCTGAACTCATTTACACAAATTCCAGCGTACGCAGATACTCGTCCACCGCGTACAGCGCTGCCCCCACGTTGATATTCACAATACTGTACTCCGCATCCAGGGTACTGTAGACAATGGACAGCTTGTTGCCGATTTCAAAAAAGGACTGGTTGCTGATCCGCGCTCTCAGCTCCTCCAGGAAGTACACGCCGCCCTCCGTAAATGCGCCGCCAATGGCCACCAAATCCGGGTCGCACAATAGCGCCGCGTTGTGGATCAGGCTTTCAAAGGCTGAAACCAGCTTGTCCACCACGGACCGTGCAAAGGCGTCTCCCTGATCCGCCAGCGCGAAAACGTCCCGATGCATGGCTTCCCCGTTCATGATCCGGCCATACAGAGGATGATCTCCGTATTCCTCCACGAGCTCGGCGGCGTACTCTCTCACCGCTTCCATGGAAACCAGCGTCTCAAAGCAGCCGTACCGCCCGCAGAGACAGCGCCGCTTCCGGTAAGCGGGCTGGATGATCACATGTCCCACCTCGCCCATAAACCCGTGGGCGCCCTGAACCAGCTTGCCGTGGTCGATGAGACAGCCGCCGGTGGAGGTAGCGGCCAGGATCGAAAGGATATTTTTATCCCGGTATTCCGGATGATCCAGAAAAATTCCGTATGAAAAATATCTGCTTCCGTTGTTGATCACAATATTATGGTTCCAGGGAATCCGCCGTTCCAGCATCTCCTGTGCCGGGATATTCCTCCCCCATCCGCTGTTGTGAATGGGATAATAAATAATGCCGCTCTCCGTGTCCACGATGCCGTCAAAACTTACCGGTATGGCGCAGATGTCATCGGACTGCAGGCCGTTTTCCTCCATAGCCGATCGGACGCAATCTGCGATATCCTGCATGGACTGCTCCAGGCTCTCCGGGGCCTTGTAGCGGTAGTTGTGGTGGCTGATCACCCGGCAGTTCAAATCCGTGACCGCTGCCTGAATAAAATCCGGTCCCGCGTAGATGGCGATCACGTGCTTGTAGGACTCGTTGATGGCAAACAGCTCCGGCTTCTTGCCTCCCTCGTCGGTGGAGCTGCCTTTGCCCATGGATTTGATCAGACCGTTCTCCTGGAGAACCGCCAGAATCTTCACCACCGTGGTGATGCTCAGGTTGATCCTCTGGGCGATCTCGCTGGCGGAGATAACCGCGTTCTGCCGCATCAGGGACAATACCAGCCGCTGATTGTGAAACTTGATATTTTTAGGTTTTCTACTTTTTCCAATCATAGTTTGCCGTACCATCTTTTCTTTTACATTCTTTGTCTATTATCTTGTATTTTTGTATGACTGTCAATAACATAATTCCCCGATACGGCAAGTTCCACCGCAGCAAAACGGACGGATTTCCCGCCAAAACGCGGGAAATCCGCCCATTCAAACCGTCTGCCCGATTCCGGGCGTTTCTCAGCCTAAAGCTGCACGTCCATCGGAATATAGTTGGGATCGCTGTGGCGGTTGGCCAGCTCTCCGTTGACCTCCTCCATCTTCTCCTGGCTTAAGGGATACATGAAGGACAATATCACCTGTACCAGCGCGATCAGGTTGGGGATCACAAACATGGACAAGCGCAGCGCCATCAGAGCGCTGGAACTCTGATCCTGTCCCAGCACCAGCGAGGTGTCCAGCTTGCCGATGGCGTAAACCATGGTCACAAGAAGGCCGCCGATGGCCGGACCGGCCTTGGTGGAGAAGCTGTTGGCCGCGAATCCCAGGCCATCCAGGCGCACTCCGAACTTCAGCTCGCCGTACTCCAGGGTGTCCGCCAGCATGGAGAGCACTGCCACGCCGGTCAGAGAACCGGACATCGTGCTTAAAAGATAGAATACCAGCACCATATTGATGTTTTTTCCGGCAAAATATGCGCAAAAGCCAAAGGTGGACGCCAGCAGATAGCTACCCATCAGACTCCGCTTGTACCCGAACTTCCGTATAATCGTGGGGATGAACGGCAGCAGCACCAGGCCTGCAAGCATTCCCAATGACGAGAATATGGCGCTGCGGGTCTCATCCACCTTGAAATAGTACAGGAAATAATAGGCCATGGAGGTGCTGGTAAAGGGCTGTCTCAGGAAATTCAGCATGGTGATGGAGAACACCAGCACCCATGCCTTATTCTTGATCAGATACTTCACGCTGGTCCACACAGGCAGGGCGTCCGCCTTGTGTTTTTTCTTGATCTCCTCCTGGCTCAGTCCCTCCAGGCCGGAGGTGTCCTCCTTCACCGTCTCAGGGCAGTTCCGGTACAGGATATAGAAGCTGATCAGGCCGCCAACGCACATGATCGCCGTCACAACCGTATAAGCGTAAACGCGGCCGCCCATTTTATTTCCGAAGAATGCCACCATGGGCAGAGCTGTGGCGTTTACGATGAAAATGCCAATGTAAGCGCCGATCATGCGGAAGCTGGAGAGCGACGCGCGGTCCACGGAGTTCTTCGTCATCAGAGGGAGCATGGAACCGTAAGGCAGGTTCACTGTCGTATAGAACAATGCGAACAGTATGTATCCAACGGCTACCCAGGCCACCTTCACGGTGTTGGAAGCCCCCGCGGGTGCGGCGAACATCATCAGGCACGACAGGGCGCAGGGCACGGCGAACCATTTGATCCATGGCCTGGCCTTTCCGGCCTTGTTATGGGTACGGTCCACAAACGCCCCAACGGCGATATCATTGGCCGCGTCCCAGATTCTTGCGACAAACATAATGGTACCTACCGCCACCACTGAGATACCCAGCATGTTGGTGCAGTAGAACATAAAATAGTTGATCAGCATATAGTTCATCAGGCAACAGCCCAGATCTCCGAACAGATACGAGAACTTCGCCTTTGAACTCAGTCTTCCATCTTCTTTCATAGTTTTCCCCCTTCCAGGCAACTTGCCAGATCCTTTCGGATGCGCCGGGCGGCTGCCTGAGCCGCTGCGGCATACTAATCCATCACGGAAAAACGGAACTCCGTCAATGTTACCATACTGCCGCCTTCCGTTACGACCGGATTCGGAAAGTGGCCGATGTTGACCGCGTCCGGGAAATTCTGTGTCTCGAAACAGTAAGCACAGTGCTTCGGATAGGACGCGCCTTCTTTATTGTTTGATAGGCCGTTCAGGTGATTTGCGGTGTAGAACTGCATTCCGGGGGCATCCGTGTAGACCTCCAGCTTACGGCCGCTTCCGGGATCCCACGCGGCGGCGGCCAGGCGGAAACCCCGGCCCGCGATCACGTAGTTGTGGTCGAACCCACCGTAATCCCACCGGCTTCCTGACAGCTCCTCTATGGCGTCTCCCAGAGGCCGGGCCTGCCTTAAATCCAGAGGTGTTCCCCCCACCCGGAGTATTTCCCCGGTGGGAATGCAGTTTTCATCCGACGCCGTATAGAAGTCTGCCCGGATCATCACGCTGTGATCCCCGGTCTGCGGTTGGCCGTGGCCTGCCAGATTGAAATAGCAGTGGTTGGTCAGGTTCACCGGCGTGGCCTCCGCCGCATCGGCCCGGTAGTCCACCCGCAGCCTGTGGTCCTCCGTCAACTGATAACGTACCATAACCGCCACATCCCCGGGGAAGCCGCCTTCCCCCTCATCTCTCAGTGAAAGGATCACCTCGTCCATTCCGGATTCCTCCACCTTGAAATTGCGTGCCGCGTAATTCCCGCTGCCGCTGTGCAGGCAGTTTCCCCGGTCATTCTGCTCCAGCCGGTACTCCCGGCCCGAAAGCGTAAACCTTCCCCCTGATATTCTGTTGGCCACCCGCCCGATCACAGCGCCGGAACAGGAAGGATTTTCCATGTAGGCCTGCAGATTATCCTGGCCCAGCACCAAATCCGCCGTATTTCCATTCCGGTCCGCAGTCCATATACTCCGAATGATTCCGCCCAGGCTTAAGATCTCAGCCCTGGTTCCCTTCCGGTTATCCAGCCTGCAAAGGTACACCGGATCCCCATCCGGCATAGAGCCGAACAGAATCTTTTCACACATCGTCAGGCTCCTTCCTTATTCCAGAACGATCTCCGCCTTCTCGTTCTCCTCCAGGGGCTGGGGAATCATGTCGTTGCGGAAGGTGCGGCCCGGCAGCATGCACACGATATGTACTTCATCGGTGTTCACCGGATACTGGGTGCCGTGGACGATCAGCGGATTCAGCTTTACAAATGTGCCCTTAGGAATGTAGAACGCCTCCAGATTCTCCACTGAGAACCGGTCCCCGGCCGGACTTCCCACAAAAATGATTACGTCCCCGTCCAGGGGCAGCAGGCCCTCGCAGGTGAACTTGTGGGCTTCCAGGAAAGCCACGATGTTTTTCTCCTGCTTTTTCACATGGCAGATGGAAATGGTAGGCAGTGTGGAGGTGCCGAAGTCCAGGGTCACCAGGTCTGCGAAAAAGTTGGCCGGGAAAATGGACGCCTTTGCCATCTCGTCGTTGTCCAGTAAATTCATGTAAGTGCCGTACTTACAAAATGCCTCGGGGGTCAGTGCCTTTGCTTTGATCGTATACATATTTATTTCCTCCATTCTGAATGTTCTATGATTTATAAACTGTGGATGCCCTGCTCGTGGGCATTATCAAATTCAATATCCAGGTAACGGGCCACCTCGCGCAGTACGGGCAGATAGCTGCCGTAAGCGCCGCCCAGGTGATGAATATAGGGGCCGAACATCAGCTTCTCCTCCCAGCGCTTCCAATCGTCCACCTCAAACCACACGTAGGTGCCGTTGGTCTCCGGCCCGGTGGTGGTGGTGCCCTCACCGGCGAACAGATAGTATTTGCCGTCGATATCGTCGAAGCGGCACACGGTCAGATGCCCCTGCTTCAGCTCGAACCGCTCCTGTCCGTCCACCAGCCGCGCCTTGCTGCTCTCAGCCTTTAAGGAGTAGGGGAAGGGTCCGCAGTGCCACAGAAGCTCCGCGTTGTCGTTCTGGGGATGACGGATGGTCAAGTCGGCCAGGAAGCCGGGCTCCTCGTACAGGTTGCAGGCCCGCAGGATCGCCAGGGTGATGGCACCGTTCACATCCGTCTCACAGGCCAGCGGATAACCTGCATCCGCCATCTCGCCCAACACCACGCAGGGGCAGACGCCCAGCACGGCCGGGAATGCGGACCAGCACTCAAACGCGCCCACGGAACAGTTGTTTTCCTCCATGATTCCCTGGATGGCGATCTTGGTGGCCGCGGCCTTTTTTACATTCTCTTCCGTCATGGCGCTGCTGTCCATCCGGCTGGTCAGATCCTCATAGTAGGTCTTGAATACCGGATCGTTGTCCGCGATCAGCTTCTTGGCCCGCTCCGCAACCGCGTAGGGCGATACCGGGATGGTGGTCACGCCGAAACGGTTGATCAGATTGGCCTCGTTGGTCATCACGCTCATAAAGGGCACCGGGCGCTCGCCGATCTTAGCCACCCGCAGGTCTTTCAGGGCCTTTAACACCGTGGCCACCCGCAGGAAGTTCTCATAACCGTTTTTGAAATCATCGCTCTCGGTCTCGCAGTTATAGATGTAGCTGTACTTCACACCGTGGCGGCGGAGCACCTTGGTGGCTGCAAACATACCGCACTGGGTATCCCGGCCTCTGGCCTCGTCGCTGTTGGGACGCTCGTCCCTTGCGCCCCATACCAGGGTGGGCAGTTTGAAGGCCGCTGCGATCTGGGCGGCAACCTGCTCCTCGCCGAAGTCGCAGAACGGGATGAACAGGGCGTCAACGCCGGCCCTGCGGAACTTTTCCACCACACCGGGAACCTTTGCGGTATCCCACATGATGCCGTTCTCGCACTGATCGTCCACATCCACGATCTCCACCGCGTCGGGCTTGATATTCCGTATCACGGCCATAAATTTGTCCTTCTGCCGTTTTGCCTCCTCCATGCTGAGAAAGCTGCGCTTCACCGGTGCCACGCCTAATGTCAGTTTCTGTTTATACATGGTCAATCCCCCTTTTATAAAATTCCACACGGCGGTCTATCTCCGTGTAGTTGATCTCTCCTGTTTCCATAAAATCCTTTACCGTTTCCATATCCGGTATGGCGGCCCGGCCGCCGATGCGGGTGCACTTGATGGCGGAGACGGCGCTGGAAAACTGCGCGGTCTTCTCCACCGTCCAGCCCTGGAGCAGTCCGGCAAGAAACGCTCCGTGGTACACATCCCCGGCTCCCACGGTGTCCACTACCTCCACCTGGTAGGCTGGAAGCTCAAAATACCCCTCCGCGCTCAGCCCCACGCAGCCCTTTTCCCCAAAGGTAAACACCACGATCTCCGGTCCGCGCTCCATCACCCTGCGGCAGCTGGCCTCATAATCCAGGCCCTCAAACATGGCGTCGTAGACGAATTCGGAAGCCACAAACACATCCACCATAGGGATGAACTCCCCCAGCTCGTCTGAATAGGAATCTGCGTCCAAAAAAACCTTGCCCCCGGCCTGCCTGGCGGCCTTTGCAGCCTCAACCGCCACGTCGTCCAGCATCGCAAGGTGCAGATACCGGGCGTTCTTCACCGCTTCTAACGGTAGCTCTTCCTTTGTCATCTTCTCCGCCGTGCCCAGGTTGTAGATAATGGCACGGCCCATAGTCTCCCGGTTGCTCAGCACCACGGACAGACTTGTGGATCTTCCCTCCCGCATCAGCAGACCGCCTGTATCGATGCCATGCCGGATAAAATCCTTTTCGCAGAAACGGCCGTAGCTGTCGCTTCCCACCGCTCCAAGCACCGCGCACCGGGCGCCCAGTCTGGCCGCGGCCACAAGGCCCGTGGCCACCTTGCCGCCGCCCTGCCAGCTCAGCTCCCGAATCCGTTCGCCTCCGTTGGGTTCCGGAAAGTGATCCACATTGACCGCGAAATCCAGGCAGGGCATGTCGATCCCTACCACATCAAACTTCATGCTTACACCACCTTTTCTCATTTATTTTGAGTGCTATTGAACACACATGCCCGCCTTCTTGCGCCGGTTGTAACGGCAGACCAGGCCAGCGTTGAGACAGGCCGTCAGAAGGACGCATGCGGACATAACCATAAAGGAACGGTGGACCCCGAAACGGTCCGTCATCAGGCCGCCCAGAATATTGCCCGCCACGGCTCCGATCCCCGCCTGGACCATGGCCAGACGGCTCTGTCCCTGGGAAATCTTTCCCTCCATCACATTTTCGCTGATAAACATCACACAGCTGTAATAGCTGGTCATGTAAGTTACGCTCTGAAGCAGCTGGGACAGCAGCATCAGGGGAAGCACCCCGCTTCCGGCAAACAGCAGCCTGAGCGCCATCATGAGCACAGAGAAGATCAGCAGGTTCACCGCGCCGAACCTTCGGATCAGGCGGTTGGCACACATCAAAATAGGCACCTCGCTCATGGCCGATATGAAGCTGGACAGGCCCACGATGGACTGGCCGTAGCCCAGTGAGATCACATATACCGAGTAGAAGGTTCCGGTAAAGCTCATCCCCAGCTGCATGATGAAGGCCAGGAAAAGCACCAGATAAATCTGTTTGTTTTTAAAAATCCGTTTCGAGTCCGGCCCGCTCTCCCGGCTCCGGCTCCTTCCCGTCCTCTCCCGATCCTCCGGCAGGAGCATTAAGAATCCCACCAGCAGGAAATATCCGGCGCTTCCCAGCACGAAGATCAGCGCGGGACGGCTTTTGAGAAAATTCCCCAGCACCAGGGCGGTGATTGCAAAGCCGATGGTGCCGCCCATGCGGATGTGGGCAAAATTGGCTTCCAACTTTGCCGCCAGGTTCGTCACAAGCGCGTCGCTTAACGGCAGAATGGAGGTGTTGAACAGAGTCAGAAGCACTGTGGCCACCATGAAGGCCCCGAAGCTGACGCGGACCAGATAGCTTAAGATCGCGGCCCCGCTGCCGATGGAGACGATGATGAGCACTAATCTGTGCCGGCCGCTCCGGTCGCTTATGTATGCCCACAGGGGCTGGATCAGGATGGATACCACCGGCCCGATGGAGGTCAGAATCCCGATCTGGAGAGGAGTAATCCCCTGCTGCGTGTAGTAAGCTCCGATAAATGGCATATACAACGCCGTTGTGGTCCATACGAATGTGTTCACCGCCAGCAGGCGGTATGTCATGGCTTTGCGCCGGCCTTCCATTCTCCCATCTCCCTCCCGGATCGTTTATCTTTTAACTGACCTCATTATACTATTGTAATTCTAGTTTGTAAACATACTTTTTAAACTAAGTTATTCAATTTAATTTGTACAAAATGCCGGTACTTTGTATTATGATTCCATACAAAATTCCAATACCAGCCGGTTTCACAGCTAATCTCAGATAGAATAGAGCCTGCGCCTGGCTCTTTTAAGTTAATAATCTTTGTTTACAATCATGTTTTTGGTTGTTTTGCATATTATTAGTTTACTTTTTTATGCATAAGTGCTATATTCAGGGCGTAAGATTTGAATCGCAGTTTGGAGAACAAAAGGAGAATACAATTATGAAGGTGATTTTTGAGATGATGCAGAACTTTATCGGGCGTGGAATGAATGTGCGCGTGGATTTCGTGGGCGGTATACCGATGTTTTCAGCGGTTTCTCTGGAACATAAGGAGTGTGTTTCCGCGCAGCGCAGTGCAAACAGAGGCTCCTCCGCCGTTTACTGCGGATAGGCGGCCCCCGCCGGGCCGTAACATATAAAAAACGTTCCGAACTTCCTATTAAAGGAAATACGGAACGTTTTTGTATTCTTGCCAAAACAGACGGTGGAAACAGAACCAGCCGCCATCCAAAGTCCCTCTTTGAATAATATGCGGCAGGTCCGCCGGTCCCATCACCGGCTCATATAAAGATCAAACAGCTGCCGCGCAATCGGCGCCGCCTCGCGGCCGCCGCTTCCCGCTTCCTCCACCACCACAGTAACCACGATCTTCGGGGCCTCGGCCGGGGCGAAACCGGTGAACCAGGCGTGCGTTTCCTTCCCGGTCTCAAATTCCGCCGAGCCGGTTTTAGCCGCCACAGTATAGGCGTCGGTGCGCACGGCGGAGGCGGTGCCCTCGGTGACTACCGCCCGCATGAGCTCCGTCAAATTGGCCGCTTCCTCGGCGGTCATCAGGTTCCCATGGGCCGTTGGCAGGAACTTGCGAATCTCCTCGCCCCCTACATTTTCCACGTGGTCCAGCAGATAGGGGCGCATCAGGGTGCCGCCGTTGGCGATGGCTGCCGTGATCAGCGCGTTGTGTAATGGCGTGATCTGGGTGACGCCCTGGCCCATGGAGGTCTGAAGGATTTCCCAGGTCCCGGCCCCGGGCTTCATGGCAAAAGAGCTCTGCTTGTAGGGCAGCCCGGACAGAGGCAGCGGGGAGTTGAACAATACATCCTGGGCCGTTCTGGCGAACTGGCCCAGATCCAGTTCCAGGCCCAGACTGGCGAAGGCCCCGTTGCAGGAATTGGCGAAGGCCAAAGTGAAATCCTGGTGGCCGTGGGCATTTCCGTGGTAACAGCGGATCTGGTAGTCGCCGTTTACATACAGACCGTTGCAGTCGAACTGGAAATTTTTGTAATCTTCCGGCCGTTCCCGCATGTATTCCAGGGCCGTCACGATCTTGAAGGTGGAGCCCGGCGGGTACATTCCCTGGGTGACCCGGTTTAACAGCTGGCCCTGGTCGTTCTCCTCGCTGGTCAGGGTTTCCCAGTCTGCGGCGATGGTGTTGGGGTCGTAGCCCGGCTTGGATACCATAGCCAGTATTTTTCCCGTGTCCGGCTCCATGGCGATCACTGCGCCCCGGCGGTCCCCCAGGGCGTCCCAGGCCGCCTGCTGGAGCTGCGGGTCCAGGGTGGTGTACACATTGTCCCCAAGATTTTTCTCACCGGACATCTGGTTTAACGCCTGCTCCATCAGGTTGACATGGCTTGTCAGCAGGTAGAAATTGGCCAGGGATTCGATGCCGGTCTTGCCCTTGGTGGAATAGCCCACCGCGTGGTCGAATACGCTGCCGTAGGGGTAGACACGGGTCTCGTTTCCGTCCCCGTCAATCTGCGTCTCCGCCAGCACGGTGCCGTCGGCGGCCAGGATTTTACCTCGGATAATCCGGTCCGCGAAGCTGTCCAGCCTGGCGTTGTAGGAATTGTTGATCACATCCTCGCCCCTGGCCTGCACAAAATAAGCCATGTAGGCGATCAGGCCCAGAAACAGGGCCACAATGACGTAGACCAGCTTGAGAATATTCCGGTTTGCCTTCGGATTTGGGTCCGCTTTTTTCATTCCGCCTACGCCTCCTCTTCCATTTCCATCTCTTCCTCATCGTTGCGTTTGAGGATATACAACCCCTGGATGATCCCGAACAGGATGAAGGTGCCGAGAATCGAGCTGCCGCCGTAGCTGACAAAGGGCAGGGTCACGCCGGTGGAAGGGATGAATTTCGTCACGCCGCCCACGGTCAGGAACACCTGAATGATGTACTCAAGCCCCAGCCCCAGGGCGATCAGTTTGTAAAATACCGCCTGCATCCGCGTTGCGATCATCATGAACTGGAGAAAACAGCCCAGGCAGATGAGGAGCACGCAGATGGCGAAAATGGCTCCCATCTCCTCGGAAATGGCGGCGAAGATGAAATCCTTCTCAACCACCGGGATTTTCCTCGGAAGTCCCTGGGACAGCCCCATGCCGAACCAGCCGCCCGTGCCGATGGCAAAGAGGGACTGGGTGATCTGATAGCCCGTGTTGTCGATGTCCGCCCAGGGATTGCTCCAGGCAAAGACCCGGCGGCGCACATGGTCGAACAGCTGGTAAGCCAGCACGGCCGCCCCGGCCCCGCAGCCGGCCCCGGCTAACAGGTAGGACCACCGTCCCGTGGCGATAAACAGCATGGCCACGTAGGTGATGAAGAAAATCAGCGCGCCTCCCAGATCCTTGGAGGCCACCATGATCACCACGTGGAGAGCGGCCACCGCGGTGGTGACCAGGATGGTTTTAAATTCCAGGGACTGGTAGAACATGGCGGCCACAAAAAACACAAAGGTGATCTTTACAAATTCCGACGGCTGGATGGAGATGCCGCCCACGGTCAGGGACAGCTGCGCGCCGAAGCTCTCGTTTCCCGCCACGCAAACCAGCAGCAGCACCGACAGCCCCGCCGCCGCGTAAACCCACTGCAATTTGCAGAGCTGCCACACCCGTTCCATCACCCAGGGGATCAGCCAGGTGACAGCGGCGCTGATCACCACAATGGCAAACTGTTTGACCGCCTTGTCCAGCGACAGCCGCGTCAGCATGATAAAACCCACGCACAAAAGCATGCAGGTATTGTTCACCAGCAGCCGTGACACGTTGCGGTAAATCAGGCGGTACAGGTAAATGTAGCACAGGAAAAATACCACCTGGGCCGCATAGAACGCCCACAGCTGCATTTTCAGCAGCTCGTCCCCCGCCTTCAGCGTCAAAACCAGGTACGCCAGGAAATGAATCAGGAACATGCACCGGTTCTGGCGTCCGCACACCTTCTGTTTCCTGCGTTGGTCCGCGAAGGAAAAAAAACGGAAATTGGCGTAGGTGTAGACTGCCATCAAAAATATCATCAGGTATTTGGATGTCTCAACGATCAGATTTACCATAGTCCTCCTATTGCCGGGGAGCAGGGGCAGCTACTGTACGCCCCGCTTGAAGTGCCCTCTCGTGAAATCCCTGCATGGCTGCAAAACTTCCTGTCCGCGCAGGAATCCATCTGCAAATGCCCGAATCGTACGGGCCGTCTCCTCCTGATTCTCGGTGGTAAAATTCAACCGGATCACCGCAGGCCCCAGCCGCCTGACCGCGGACTCCAGTCCCAGCAGGGAAAGCGGGCTGGCGTTATAGATGGTGTTGTAGCAGAACGCACAGTGATTCTTCACCGGAAGCAGCGCTCCCGTGCGGTCCTTCAGCGTCAGCACCTCCCGCTTCTTAACGCAGCCTGTGGTGGTACGGCGGATGCACTGTGCGCTGACCATCATGGGAATCCGGCCGTAGACCACAAGCTCTCCGTCCAGTCCCTCCCGGTGAAGTTCCTCCATCACCGGCTCCAGCTCCCGGCTGTTCAGCTCCCAGGGCATGGTCAGGCGGCCGGCTCCCAGCCTCGCAAACAGCCTCACCGTCTTACGGTTCCAGCAGTACACGGACGCGTCGAACACCGGCCGAAGCTCCGGTTTTATCTCCCGCAGCCACATCACTTCCTCCGGGCTGCGCACCAAAACGCCGTCAAAGCCCGCCTCCCGCAGCCATTTGCCGTTCTTCTTGAAAAATGCTTCCGCGTGGCTGCGGTAAATATGGGGCAGCGCCAAAAGGCACTGTTTTCCCGCCCGATGGCAGGACTGCACGGCATCCGGCCACCGCTCCGGGGCAAAACCGGCTGCATCCAGATAAATCCCCGCCACGTCCGCCTCCCGGACGGCCGCTTCAAATTGCTCCGGTTCCTCTGCGGAGACGTAGAGACGGAAGGGGGTTGGTGATGTTGAGGGGGACGCGACACTGGGCTGGGGAGCGGTGGGGGCCGCAGGCGCGGTGGGGATCGCAGATGCGATGGGGACTGCAGGCGCGGTGGGGACTGCAGGCGCGATGGGCACTACAGGCGCAGTGGGGACTGCAGGTGCGGTGGGGATCGCAGGTGCGGTGGGGACTGCAGGCACGGTGGGGATCGCAGGCGCGGTGGGGGCCGCAGACGCGGTGGATTCTGTGGGCGCGGCCGGCGCGTTAGGTGCGATAAATGCGTCGGACGCGCCACACCCGCCGGACGGCGCCGGTCGGCGCCACTGGTCCAGCACCGCCTGCTCCAGGGCTTCCAGACCGGCCCGCCTCAGCTCATTCTGCGCTTGTACCGGCATGAACAGATTGCCTTTCAGCTCTACCTCCAGATTCGCGAAAACAAACGGTGTATTTCCAGTTTTTCCCAGCTGTTTGAGAATTTTATCCTCCGTCAACGGTTGATTTTGTGCTATCTGAGGCATCTGCCCTTCCACCCGCACCTGCGCCAAAGAACCGTCGGGACAAACGCCGCCAGCCAGGGAAAGTTCCAATTCCGAGGGTTTTCCCTCCTCCAGGACAGCCCGGCCGTTTATGGATTCCTTCAGCTCCGCCTCCACGTAGGTCTTGTCCAAATAGTCGAACAGCTTCTGGTTGCCCTCCCGGAATGCAGGCTTCTCTTTTAAGGCCACCATGTCCCGCCCGTTGTGCTGTTTGTAATATCCCGAAGTAAAACCGCCGCGGTCAAAAAGGTCCGAGAGAACCTTCTTGTCCTCCGGCTCCACAAAATATCCATCCGGACCATATTCCAGGAAGCGGTCCACATATTTTCGATAAATACTGACCACTCCGGCCGTGTAGCGCGGACTCTTCATCCGCCCCTCGATCTTCAGGGAATAAATGCCCGCTGCCGCCAGATCGGGGATGAGATCCAGCGTGCACAGGTCTTTCAGGCTCATCACATTGCGTTCCTGCTTCCGGTTCAGGGGTTCGCCGGGTTTTTTCCCATTTTCCCGCACCTCATAGGGCAGGCGGCAGGGCTGCGCACAGCGCCCGCGGTTTCCGCTGCGGCCGCCGATCAGGCTGCTCATCAGACACTGGCCGGAATAACAGTAACAGAGCGCTCCATGGACAAAGCTCTCAATCTCCACGTCCACCTGATCCCGGATCCGCCGGATCTCATCTAAAGACAGCTCCCGCGCGGTAACCACCCGGGACGCCCCCAGCTCCTTTAAAAGTCTTGCGCCGTTAACCCCGGTGATGGTCATCTGCGTGCTGGCGTGAAGATCGATCCCAGGAAAATTTCTGCGCATAAAATCCATCGCGCCCAGGTCCTGGACAATCACCGCGTCCAGCCCCTCCCGGTAATAGGGAAGCAGATACTGGTAAAGCTCCCCCATCTCCTCTTCCTTGAACAGCGTATTCACCGTCATATACAGCCTGCGGCCGTGCAGATGCACGTAATCGATGGCTTCCAGCAGGCCGTGCTCATCCGGATTGTCCGCATAGGCCCTGGCCCCGAACCGGCTGCCGCCCATGTATACTGCATCCGCTCCCGCCGCCACCGCGGCTTTCATACTCTCAAAGGAACCGGCCGGGGCCAGCACCTCCAGTTTCTTTTTATGCTCCATCTCTTACCTCACTTTTCCCGGCCTTTCACCGGAAAGAAAAGATGTCCCACGTTGCGCTATGAGACATCTGTTTCTACCATGGTTCATTTGTATGTGACACTTGCAAATCTCCCCCGGCCGAAAACCCCCGGCGGGGTGGAGATCCAAAAACGCATCTGTAAGCTGCGTTCATCGGATTATCCGATCAACGCCTTTTCCGCTTTCTCGCCGCCTTGGCCGCCTTAAGCGCTTTGCGCGCCAGCTCCGCCTGGGACTCCTTGACCGGCGGCGTTTCGGATACCGCTTCCGCGGAAGGCACAGACTCCAGGTTCACGGACTCTGTCGGGTCAGAAATGGCTGCCGCGGCTGTCTGTAACTCTGATTCTGACGGCTCCGTCTCCGGCAGCTCCGATACCACCGGCGCGGCAGGCTCCGGTTTCGACGCCTCCGGCAATCCGGAAACGGCCGCTTCCTCCCCGGCAAGCACCGGCCTGATCGACTCCGGCAACTCTGCTACAGGTGATTCCGCCTTGTCTGACTGGGCTTCCGGCACGTCTGACGCGGTATCTTCCGCTCCGGCCGTTTCCGGCTCCAACACCTCTGCCAGCTCCCCGGTTACCGCAAACTCCGGTTCTTCAACGTCATCCGCCAGCTCTATTTCCTCCGGCTCCTCAACGTCCTCCGCCAGCCCTATTTCCTCCGACTCCTCAACGTCCTCCGCCAGTTCCATTTTCTCCGGCTCTTCCGCGTCCTCCGCCTGTTCCTCTATGGCAGATTCCACTTCCCAGTCCTCCGCTTCCGCTACAAACCGGGCTTCCCCATGTCCGGCTCCATCGTCGTCATCGTCCCCTTTATCGCCGGCCTTCACCGGCGACGTATGGCCGGACTCACGGCCGGAACTGTTTTTCTCGCTGCTTTCGTCCCGGACGCGCAGCGCTGAGGCCGCGGCCTCCTGATCCCCGCGGTTTTTCGCGGCTCCCCGCAGCTTCCGCTCCAACCGGTGCTTCTCCCGGGTCAGCTCCTCCAGCTCCCGCTGGCGCTCCTCCAGGTCCTTTAGCACCACCTCCAGCTTCATCTGCGTGCTGACCAGCTCGTGTTTCAGGCTGTAAGTCTCACGCTCCAGCTCGTCCCGCTGATGCTCCACCTCCCGGCTGTGTTCCATCGCCTTAAAGTAGTCGTCCGCCATATTCAGCTCCGCCATCACAGTCTGGTATTCCACACTCTGCTTGGTAAAACCGGGTATCCGGCGCAGGGTATTCACTTTCTCGTTCACGTAGCTGGCCGCTCTCTGCAGGTATCCCTCATCCTCGCTGCCGCCCAGGGTATATATCTTGCCATCGATCAGTACCTGTGTATAATTCTTGGAATCCATCTGCCATCTCCTGAAATTTATTCTCGCAACCGCGGCGAAGCATCCGCCTCCGGGCATTTACCGGGTGATTCCCGGTATTCCCTCCTATGCCGCGGTGTCAAACCCCCGGGCGCTCATTTACCCGCCACAGGCCTCCGACTCGCTTATCCTATTCCGCCATAGGCTTGTCTTTTGTAATAATACCGTTTCGTATCCCTTGCCATTCATTTGTTGCAGGTTGTCGATAAGGTATACGTTTCCTTATTATACTTTGTCGGCAACCACAGGTTGTCGATAAGGTATACGTTTCCTTATTATATCATAACACCTATTCAATTTCCAGCCCCAAGTGCCGGTAGGCCGCTTCCGTGGCCATCCGCCCCCTGGGCGTGCGGTTAATCAGACCGTTCATCAGAAGATAAGGCTCGTACACATCCTCCAGCGTCCCGGAATCCTCCCCCAGCGCAGCCGCCAAGGTGTCCAGGCCCACCGGCCCGCCGGAGAACTTCTCGATAATCATCAGCAGGATGTTCCGGTCGTTCTGGTCCAGCCCCAGCTTATCCACATCCATGATGTCCAGGGCGAAGTCCGTCACCTCCCGGGTGATCACGCCGTCGTATTTTACCTGGGCGAAATCCCGTACCCGCTTTAACAGGCGGTTGGCAAGCCGGGGAGTTCCCCTGGAACGCCTGGCCAGCTCCAGCGCGCCGGACTTGTCGATCTCAACCCCCAGGACCTTGGCGGAATTCAGGATAATCACCATCAATTCCTCGGGCGTATAAAATTCCAGCCGCTGGACCACGCCGAACCGGTCCCGGAGGGGCGCGGTCAGAAGTCCCGCCCTGGTGGTCGCGCCCACCAGCGTGAAATGCGGCAGGTCCAGGCGAATGGACCGGGCGGACGCCTCCTTCCCCAGCATAATGTCGATGGCGTAATCCTCCATGGCCGGGTAGAGCACCTCCTCCACCTGGCGGTTCAGGCGGTGGATCTCATCCACAAACAGCACGTCCCCCTCCTGGAGATTGTTGAGGATGGCCGCCATCTCACCGGGTTTCTCAATGGCCGGTCCGCTGGTGACCTTCATGCTCACCCCCATCTCATTGGCAATGATTCCGGCCAGGGTGGTCTTGCCCAGGCCGGGAGGGCCGTAAAACAGCACGTGGTCCAGAGCCTCGCCCCGGGACCGCGCCGCATCGATATAGATTTTCAAAGTGGATTTCAGCCGTTCCTGGCCAATATAATCCTTTAAATGCTGAGGCCGCAGCGTCGTCTCAATCCGCTCGTCCTCCGCCGTGACCTCCGTGGTAATAATCCTGCGTTCCATCCTTTTTTAACCTCCTGTCCGCCACTCAAAAGGACAGATAACGCAGGGAGGCCTTCAGCACATCCTCTGCCGTCATCGTCTCTGTCACTTCCACCTGCTTCACCGCCTTGTTGGCCTCCATATTGGAGTAGCCAAGGGCCACCAGGGCCTGAACCGCCTCCTTGGCAGCCTCCCCCATGCCAATGGTCCCCAGTGCCGCTGACGCGCCTCCATCGCTGGGCAGCGCCAGATTTCCCAGCACCTCCTCCATGGAGACCTTGTCCTTTAAGTCCAGGATCAACCGCTGAGCGGTCTTGGGCCCGATGCCCGGCGCGCGGGAAATGGCCTTGGCGTCCCCGGTGACAATAGCCATCCGCAGGTCGTCCGGCGTCATGGTGGACAGAATTCCCAGCGCGGCCTTGGGGCCCACGCCGTTGACGCCGATCAGCTGCCGGAACATCTCCCGGTCCTGACGGTTTAAAAAGCCGTACAGACTCATGGCGTCCTCCCGCACCTGAAAATATGTATACACCGTCACCTCACGGCCGATTCCCGGCAGACGGTCCAACACGGACAGCGGCACATGGATTCCCATGCCAACGCCTCCGGCTTCCACCACAATCACATCTTCCTCTATGGCCGTCAGCGGCCCTTTTATATAAGAAATCATCGTATTCTTCCTGTTCTGTCCTCAAATTTAGCCGGGCAGGCTCCGCCCGGCCTTATGCCTCCCATCATATCATAGACACGTTTCCGATGCAAGGGGACATCGAACAGGTATTCGCTTTTTCCATCCCCAAATTCAGACACCAATATCCCGCCGGGACGCAGGCTGGGCATTCGATTCCACAATCGGCTGCCGGGGCCTCTCATTCCATAATAGCCTGCATGCGGTGGCGGCCCGCTGTACTCAGCAAAATGCCGGAGCCGCCATCTCCCGCGTCTCCGGCATTTTTCTGCAGCCGATCCCTATCAAATGCCTCTCAGGTCCACATTTTCAGCAGAAACAGGGAAATAATTCCTGCGGCAAATGCCAGAGATTCCCTCTGCTCTCCCGTCCACTCCCGCCGGGCAAGGCAATCCTCAAAGCTGATCCAGCCCCGATAATCCCCGCTATCCCGCACCGCAAAGCGGAACACCGCTCTGGCGCCTGTTTTCTCAAGCGCCGCGGCCATCGGATTGGCGGCCCCATCTTCTCCGCCAGTCTCGGTAACATCCGCACAGCAGAACACACCGTCCGCGCCAAACGATTCCCAGCCGCCCAAATCGGCCACCGGAACGCCCTGCAGAACTTCCCGCAGCGCAACGGCGCCCTCGCCGCACCACTCGCGAAAGAGGGAGCAGCGCTCCCCGTCCCCGCAGGACCGAATCACGCTGACCCGGCTCAGCCCCAGCCTGCGTCCGGCCAGCTCCAAAGCCCGGGCCAGAGTTTTCTCCGCGTCCCCGGCCCCGTACAGCGCGTCAAATATCTCTCTCGCCAGCCCGTCAAAGCCGTCGTCCTCCGTGTCGATACGGGTATTTCCGGCGGCGGGTTCATTTTCCCCGTCAGAAATCCCGGGCTCATCCCGGTACAGGACGTATTTATCCGTATCCCGTTCCTTGGCAGCCAGCAGGGCCCGGCAGCCCTTCCGGTACAGCGTCTCGAAATCCTCCCCATCCCCGGGACAAAGGCTGATGCCGATGCTGCATGAAAACCGGAACCGGATCACATCCCGGCCGATGATATCCTGCAGGGCCTGCTGGATTTCCCGCCCCTGCGCCCGGGCCGCAGCTTCCTCCACTCCAGGCGCCAGGATCAAAAACTCATCTCCGCCCACCCGGATCAGCACCTCCCCGCCGGAAAACAGACGGCGCAGGCGGTTGGAAATCTCCTGCAGCACCACATTTCCAAAGCTGTGTCCGTAGCGCTCGTTCACCTCCCGGAAATTGTCCATGTCGATCATGTACAGCGCAGCCGCGCTTCCACGGCCCTGCTTTTCCAGCAGCTGCTGTGCCCGCAGCTTTCCGGCAGTCTGATTGTAAAATCCGGTGAGTCCGTCCCGCTCCGCCCGGTTCTGCAAAAACTCGGACCGCCGTTTTTCCTCCCCGATGTCCGCGATCACGCCGACCACCCGCAGGGGATGTCCCATCTCGTCCATTTGGGACGCAACCCGCACCCTGCACCAGCGGTAGCGGCCTTCGTTGTCCGCCACCCGCAGTTCCTTTTCATTATAAGGCTTTCCCCCGGCCATGTCCCGCAGCAGGGCCGCGCACTCTGCCAGGTCATCCGGATGGACGTGGGAACCGATGGAAATCTGTTTCATCAGACCGTCCCGGATGGGCTGGTAGCCAAATTTCCTTTCCCAGTTGTCCGAGGCCGTAAACCGGTCCTTCGGTATATCCCACTCCACGATAATGTCATCGGTCTGTTCCAGAATCAGCTGGTAACGCTCCTGCATCCGGCGCAGCTCCTCCTGGGCGCGCTTGGATCTGGTCACATCCACAAGCATATGAAACAGGGCGGAATTCCCCTCTTCGTCCACCGTGAGATGTGCCCGGTCCAGAAGCCAGACCGTGTTCCCGTCCTTTCCCCGGGCGCGGTATTCCATTTCCACCACATTTCCCATCCGCAGCTGTTCCCGAATCTGCCGCAGCACCTCCTCCCGGTCCCCGGGATAGATCAGATTCCGGTAACGGCTGTGAAACTGTTCTCGTATCTCCTCCTCGCCATAACCCAGAAGCCGGCAGAAACCGTCATTCATCTTCCGGATCGTCATATGCGGGTCGCACAGGCACAGGAAGGTGCCTCCCAGCAGATCGCCCCAGGCCCCGGCTGTCGCCTCCGTTTCGGCCTGATCCCGGCCTTTTTGTCCTTCTCCCTCTATTTTCCAGACGAGCAAAACCTTTTTGTGGTACAGGGAACCGGCGTCCACCCGCAGCATGGAGCAGCCGCACCGCAAAACGCCCTGCGTCCCCCGCTCCCATACCCGAAAATGAATCTCGCGGCCCATCTGTTCCCGCTCCAGGAAACCGCCCACCGACTCCGTCATAAACGCAATAAGCGCCGGCCTGTCCTCGGGAAGCACGGACTGCTCCGCAAAGAGGCGGACCGAATCCTCAAACCGCCGGCCGGACCGCAGCGGATCAAAAACAGGGGCGGACAGATATTCCAAATGATAGAGGCCGGTCTGAAAATTCACCTCCATCACCGTGGCGTCGGCGCAGCCAAGCAGCGTCAGGTATTTCGCCTAAAAGAGCTGTCCCGCGTCCCTGCCGTCCTCCCTGTGATCCTCCAACGGTTCCGTCTCCACAAGCTCGCTCTGGGGCAGCTCCCGGTCCGCATAGCGCCTCGTCAGATCGCGGAAAGAATCCCGGACATTTTTAAAGCTCTCCAGAAGGCGGGGCGAAAACGCTCCGCACTCCCCATTTAAAATCATGTTAAACGCGTGCTCCGGCGGGATTGCCCCCCGGTATACCCGGTCCGTGGTCAACGCGTCATAGCAGTCCGCAATCCCCACCACCTGGGCGCACATCGGAATCCGGTCTTTTTTAAGCCCTCTGGGATACCCCTTCCCGTCCCAGCGCTCGTGATGGTAAAGGCAGATATCGCTGGCGTACTTGAGATAATCCCGGTCCCCCATCCGGTCCAGCCGCGAGAGAATCTCGCAGCCCTTCACCGCGTGGGTTTTCATCACCTCAAACTCCTCCGCGGTCAGGCGGCCCGGCTTGTTGAGAATCGCGTCCGGTATGGCGATCTTGCCGATATCGTGGAGGGAGGAGGCGCTGACAATCATAGCGATGCGCGACTCGTCCAGCCCCAGATCCGGGCAGTTTGCGGCCACGTCCTCCAGCAGCACCCTGGTGAACAGCTGAATTCGCTTGATGTGCTGCCCGGTCTCCGCACTTCGGTACTCGATAATGGAGGAGAGGGCGTCGATCACCGCCGCGTTGGACTCCCTCAGTTTGCGGGCCTGTTCCCGGATGCAGTCGTCCTGATCCAGATGGCGCTGGCTTAAGGACACGATATTCTGGATTCTGCGCCTGACCAGATGGGGCTCAAATGGCTTTCCGATAATGTCCGAGGCCCCCAGATCAAACACCCGGATCTCGGACTCCACGCTGTCGTCCGCCGTAATCACCGCCACGGGAAGCCCGCGCAGAGAGGGATCCGCCTGCCATTCCTCCATCACTTCATAGCCGTCCCGGACCGGCATGATCAGGTCCAGCAGCACGATGGCGATGCTGTCCCGGTACTGGCGCATCAGAAACAGCGCCTGTTCGCCGTTCTCCGCCTCCAGCACGTTGTAATCCTCCTCAAAAATACTGCGCAGGACAGCGCGGTTGATCTCCACGTCGTCCGCCACCAGTATGGTGTCTCTTCTGTTCATCTGATCCCCTCTTCCTGGAACGATCCTTCTCCCCCCGGCCTTCCACATGTATATCCTGCCTGCCAATCCGGGACAATAAAAACGGGCGCCGGAAATACCGCTTTCTCCATTTCCCGTAATAATTGATTTCATTTCATACCGTTCAGACATTCATTGTTATTATAAGCGTTTATAGCACTCATTTCAATACAAACAAGTGCTTTTAGCACTCATTTTTATGTCTGGCATGGCCTATCATAAGAAACGGAGGATATTGTCATGACTGATAACTTCATTGGCGAACGGTTCTCCCAATTAAGGGAGGCTCGCAACGTTTCTGCCCGGAAAATGAGCCTGGACTTAGGCCATAGCACCAGTTACATGAATGCGATCGAAGCTGGCAGAAAGCTTCCGTCCCTATCGGAATTCCCCTATCTGTGCGAATACCTGGGAATCAAACCCCGGGAATTTTTTGACGATCGAAAGCCTTCCCTGAAACAGATGCGGGCAATCGAGGCAATCTACGAGATGTCCGAAAAAGACGTGGCGCTTCTGTTGGAAATCATCGAGAAACTCAACTTATACGGCACCTCCAAGCGCTGACGCGCATTTGACTGGCACAATGCTTTGAACGGCTTCGCTCCTCGACGAGCGGGCCGTTTTCCGTTTCGCTGCGGGCAGAGGGGGAATTCGGAACGAACTTGATTTTTGTCCGGGATTCGATTAGAATGAAGGGGCACAGAGGAGAATAAACGGATATGATACGAATTGAACACCCCATCGAATTTCAGGATACATATGATTTGACGCGGATCGGCAGTTTGGACGAACTGCTCTTTTTTGATATTGAGACCACCGGATTTTCCGGTGACACCTCCAGCCTGTACCTGATCGGCTGCACCTGGCACCGGGACGGCCGCTGGTACATGACCCAGTATTTCGCCGACGGGCCGGAGGCGGAGTGCCAGGCGCTGACGGAATTTTTTGAATTGTTGAAGCATTACCGGGTGCTGATACATTTTAACGGGGACGGCTTTGACATCCCCTACCTTCTGAAGCGCTGCGCCCACCACAAGCTGAATTACAGCTTTGACGGTCTGGTCAGCCTGGACATTTACAAGAAAATACGCCCCCTCAAAAAGCTGTTGGGCCTGGACAGTTTAAAGCAGAAGGCCATTGAGCGCTTCCTGGGCGTGGACCGCACCGACGTGTTCTCCGGCGGCGAACTGATCGAGGTTTACAAGGAATACCTGCGCTCCCGGGATGACCGCCTGTTTCATCTGCTGATCCTGCACAATGAGGACGACTTAAAGGGTATGCCCTGCATCCTGCCCATACTGAATTACCCGGACCTGCTGGAGGGCCCGCTCTCCCTGGCCGGTCACAGCCGCGCCAGCCTGCGCGACATCTTCGGCCGGGAAGCCCCCATGCTGGACCTCTGTTTTGAGAGTCCCTGCTCGGTGCCCGTGGGCTTCGAGGCGGAGAACGGCCTGGTAAATATGAGCCTGGAAAAAAATCTCCTGAAATTTCGGATTGAACTGTACGAGGGAGAACTGAAATTTTTCTACCCCAATTATAAGGATTATTTCTACCTCCCCCTGGAGGACACCGCGGTGCACAAAAGCGTGGGCGAATTCGTGGACAAATCCGCCCGGGTGCGCGCCACCGCCAAGACCTGCTACACGCGCAAAAACGGCCTGTTTGTCCCGCAGTTTGAACCGCTGTGGGAACCGGCCTTAAAACGGGAATTCAAAGACCCCGTAAGCTTCACGGAGTACCGCCACGAGCTGCTGGAGCAGCCGGAGACTGCGCAGCAGTATGGAAGGCAGCTTATGCGGTATGTGACTGGGAAGAGCAGGGGGTAATTGTCAAAAAATTGTTCATCAAAAAAGCTGCGCCGCAAGCCCCGGAATCTCCGAAACGCTTGCAGCGCAGCTTTTATTGGATGCAATGGGCCGCTGGCGCAGCCTGCGGGCGATTGTTTGGATGCAATGGGCCGCTGGCGCAGCCTGCGGGCGATTGTCTGGATGCAATGGACCGCTGGCGCAGCCTGCTCGTCTATCAAGCCGCTTCCATCTTCTCCGCCATCCTCTTCGCAATCACAATCAACGCAATGGCCGCCACCGCCAGCGCCGCGGAGCCGATAAAGCCCATGGTATACTTCCCGGTGGTGTCATAGAAGTAGGCGCTGATCTTCGGCCCAACGAAAGCGCCGATGCCGTATCCGATAAAGATCAGGCCATAGTTCCGGTTATAATATTTTGACCCGAAGATCATCCGTACCATGGGCGCGAACACCACCAGAAGGCCGCCGAAGGAGAATCCCACCAGCACCACGCAGAGGATGAAGAACGGCAGGCTGGAGGCCTGGGTCAGCATCAGCATGGAAATGCCGTTGATGATCATCAGCAGAATCAGGCTGTTCCAGCCCTTCAGGACGTCGTAGATAAACCCGAAGCCGATCCGCCCGCACATGTTGGACAGGGTCATGATGGAAACGCACAGGGCCGCGGTCATGGCGGTCTGGCCCACCTGGCGCTGGGCGATGGGGCTGGTGAAGCTGACCATCATGGTGCCCGCCGCATTTGCGAAAATAAACATCAGGAGCAGCACCCAGAACACCGGGGTCTTACACATCTGTCCCAGGCTGTAATCCCTGGTTTTAAGCACCTTCGCCTGCTCGGCGGACGGCTTCCAGCCCTCGGGCATCCAGCCTTCCGGACAGGGCACGATCATCCAGGCCACCGCGCCCACGCCGATCAGGAACACGATTCCCAGAATCCGGCAGGTCATCTGCGCCCCGTAGCGCTCGATCAGCGCCTGGGCGATGGGGCTCATGATGAAGGGTCCGCAGGACGCCCCGGCCTGTACCAGGCCGGAAATGGACCCGGAGCGGTCCGGGAACCATTTTAACGCCGTGGGCAGGCAGGCCGGGTAAATCATACCGCCGCCCGCGCCGGCCATCAGCCCGTAAAAGATGTAGAGCTGCGGGATGCTGCCCGCGAAGCCGGTGAGGAACCAGCCCCCCGCAAACAGGCACAGGCCCATGTATATGGTCATTCTGGGGCTGAATTTTTCCGCAAGGGACCCGCCGATAAAACCCACGGCGCAGTAGGTGAACATGTAAATGGTGTAGGCCAGTGCGAAATCCGAGTCGCTCCAGCCGAATTTGGTGGTTAACGGGATACAGAACAGGCTGAAATAAGCGGTTGCCGAGGTAAACAGGCTTTGCAGCCACACCCCCGCGAATACTCTCCAGCGCGTTGCCTTTGTGATATTCATAGCATTTTTCTCCTCATTTATGATTGTCGTTGTTAAGCGTGCTCCATTTCCTGACGGCGGTGCCGCTCGTTCAATATGTTCATGATCCCGTCATACTCCCGGTCCAGCTTGTAGAAGGCCAGCAATCCCAGAAGCGCCAGGAACACCACCATGGGCGCGTAGTAGAACATGATGCGGATTCCCCGCATAGCCGACTCGCTCTGTACGGCCAGGGAGCCGTCGTACCCGTAGGCGCCCAGCACCCAGCCGATAAAGGCCGAAGCCAGGGCGGAGCCGACCCGCACGCCCAGGGAGGCCGCTGAGTAGACGAATCCCTCGGCTCTGGTACCGGTCCGGTACTCCCCGTACTCGATGCTGTCCGCAATCATTCCGAACTTGGTTGCGGAGACGCAGGCCACGCCCATTCCCCGCAGGATCAGACCCAGGTACATGGCGGTCAGGGAGGTTTCCGCCGTGAGCATCAGGATCACCTGCCCCAAAAGCCCCATTCCCACGCCGCCGTACAGCGCCACGTTCCGCTTGCCGATGCGTTTCACCACGGGGATGATCAGCAGGGGCACGATGATAGCCGCAAAGGTGGAGCACATCATCATGGAACGGTTTCTGCCCTCGTTTTGGATCACGTACTTGGCAAAGTACAGGTTCATCCCGTAGAGACTGGTCATTGCGGTATAGAAAATGTTTACCATCAGCATGATGAACCAGTATTTGTTGGCGCACAGGATCTGAAAGCCCTGCTTTAAGGTGATGGAGGACTTCTTTCCCGTCCGCTGCTCCATCACACCGCTGCCCACCCGCTCCTTGCAGCCGTAGAAAGTGAACCAGAACAGGCCGATGGACACCAGCCCGATCATCAGGAAGGTCCTCTGCCATCCCTGCGCCCCGCCGCCGAAGAATTCCACCAGATCCGGCGCGTAGGAGCTGATCAGAAACACACCCAGAGCGCCGAAGCTGGCCCGGCAGATGGAAAGGATGGACCGCTCGTTCTGACTGTTGGTCATCACGCTGCTGAGCACGCCGTAGGGCACGTTCATGGAGGTGAAAATGGTGGTGGCCATCAGGTTGTAGGAGATAAAAGCGTAGATCACCCGCCCCGTCTCCCCCAGATCCGGCACGGTGAAGAGCAGCGCGCTGCCCACACAGTAGGGAATCGCCATCCACAGAAGCCAGGGCCTGGCCTTTCCCAGAGGGGAGTGCACATTCTCGATCACATATCCCATGAGCATGTCCGAGATACCGTCAAAAATCTTGCTCAGCAGCAGAATGGTCCCCACCGTTGCCGCGCTGATGCAGGCCACGTCCGTGTAAAAGAACACGATGTAGGACCCGATGGCCCCGTAGATAAAGCAGAAGGAGAAATCCCCGATGCCGTAGCTGAAATATTCCATCAAACCGATCTTTTTCGATTTGGGGACATTTTGAATCCCAAAGTTTCCCATATTCGTTTCCCCGCCTTATGCCTGCAGCGTGCCCAGGTCCAGGGCCACGGCTCTTCCGTTGAATTTTCCCGCCGCCCGGCTGGTTCCCATCCAGTAAACCATGTCGGAGATATCCTCCACGTCCAGGAAGGGCACACCCTCGTACATTTCCCGGTAATCCTTGAAATGATTGCCCGTGGACTCGTTGATAAACTCAACATAGGACTGAGTCTCGCACATGGGCGTCTTGACCTTGGTGGGGCACAGGGCGTTGACGATGATACCCTTGCCGCCCGCTTCCTTGGCCAGCGTTTTGGTCAGGCCCAGAACGCCCCACTTTGCCATGCAGTAGGTGGCAAGTTTGGGCGTTCCATAGAGGCCGCTGGTGGAGGAAATGTTGATGATGCGGCCGAAACCCTGTTTCATCATGTACTGGGCAGCATATTTATCCGTGCGCCAGGTGCCGATTAGGTCGATGTTGATCACCTTTTCCACCTGCTCGTCGGTCAGCTCCCAGGTGTAGCCGAAATTGATTACCCCGGCGTTGGCGATCACCACGTCCAGGCGGCCGAACCGCTCCCAGGCCGAGGCGAACAGGTTCTCCATGTCCGGGGTGCTGCAGATATTGGCTTTGACCGCCAGCACCTCGGCCCCCAGCTGTTCCAGATGGGTTACGGTTTCCTGGTAACGCGCATCCGCAGGGTCCAGCATATCCGCCAGCACCACGTTGAAACCGTTCTCCGCAAACTTCACCGCGTGGGCCCGCCCCTGGCCCATGGCTCCTCCTGTGATCAGGACGACTTTTTTCGATTGGGGATTTGTAACTTCATGATTTGTTGCTTCATTCATAGTGGTTCACTCCTTATGTATGGTTTTTCATCTTGTCTTGAATGGTTAATGTCCGGGACCTCCGGACGCGGGCTGCAGTGTGCGCCCCGGCACGCAAAACGGCGCGGTCCGCAACCGTGGTAAAGGCCGTTTCTAAGTCAGGGCACCAGCACGATCCGGTAGCCGCTCCCGGACTCCGCCATGGCAAAGGCCTCCTCCCAACGCTCCAGTGGGAACACGGCAGACACCAGCTTATCCGCATGGACCGCGTTCTGGGCGAACAGCGTCATCAGGCGCTGCCAGGATTGGTGGGAACTGCCCATACTCACATTCAGCCGGATCTCCTTCATCACCAGCTGATCCATCGGGAACTCAATGGGACGGCCGAACAATCCCAGCTGCCCGATCTGCCCGCCTCTGCGGCAGATTTCAATAGCGGATTTGAGAGCGGGCACAGCGCCTGAGCACTCCAGCACTACATCTGCCCCGTAAGGGTTATGCTTTAAAACCAGCTCCTTCAAAGCCGCCGGGTCCGCGCAGCAGGCATCTGCCCCGTTCTCCATCGCCAAATCAAGCCGCTCCTGATCCTTTGGAACGCCGCTTACGATCACAAACGCTCCAGCGGCCTTGGCCATCTGGGCCGTCGCCTGGCCCAGGGCGCCGGGCCCCATCACCACCACCACGTCGCCGCCGCGAATCTCGCACTGGTCGAAGACCAGGTGGGCGGCGCAGGACATGGGCTCACAGACCGCCATATAGTTCTGATCCCGGTGATTATCCGGGATCCGGTAACAGATGGAGGCCGGGATCACAATGTAATCCGCCATGGCCCCATTAAATCCCGATCCAACGGAGCGCCGCTGTTCGCAGCGCATGAGATATCCGCTCTTGCAGGCCGGACATTGCCCACAGGTGGAAGTGGCTGTCATGGCCGTCACCTGATCTCCCACCGCAAATCCGGCCGCCTGCGCTCCCACCTCCACCACGTCCCCAAAAAACTCATGCCCCAGGGTCACCGGCGGATAATGAAGATACTCGTCCCGGCGGATGTGCACATCCGTGCCGCAGATCGCGCAGGCCCTCACCCGGACCAGCAGTTGGTCCCCCGCCGGTTTTGGCACTGAGACCTGTTCCAGCGTCAATCCCTCCGGCCCGGGGGCCGATTTCACCAGCGCCCTCATCATCGTCTCTTTCATTTTCATTCCCTCCAACTGGATTTAATCGATTGGACTTCTCTCATTTTGTTTTCTGTCAAAAAAATAACAAATCCGGGTGAAAAAATTGCGTTTCCCTCTGCCGCGGAATCTTCCATCCGCCGGGAAACGGCCGTTCACTCTGCTATTACTATAAGGATTCAAGGGGTTTTAGAGTCAAGAGAAAAAAACAGACAAAAAATGCAGGATATTTTTTACTATCCTGCACAAAAGAATCTTCGTATGAATGATTAACAATCCCGCTCAGATGAGCGGCAGCGGGCGGCCAGGGCGGAAAGGGGTGTGTTATTCGCTCCAGGGCCGTTTGATGGGCAGCCAAACGATATGCCAGTTGAAATACTCGTCCTCGGGTTTGGTCATACACACCACCTGGGTAACGATATCCCCCTGCAGCTCCAGACCGTTGCTTTTCAGATAATCCAGGCTGTCCTTTAAGCTGTTCAGGGACAGGTACTGGCCGGATCGGGAGGGGAGGCAGGTGTGCACACAAAGGCAGGGCGGATAATACTGGACCTGGTCCGTTTCCTCCACCTCCAGAAACTGGGCGTACTCCTCGTTGAGGCCCATGCCGAAGTCAAATCCGGTCTCCCCTTTCCGGATCTCCTCCTCATAGAACACCGCGCAGGAGTAGACAAAGGGCGTCTTTCCCGCCCACTCCTCGATCAGTTTCAGTTCCTCTTTGGAGCGGCAGAGCGTGTAGTTTTTCTGGGTATTCATGCGGTAAATACCGGGCCGCTCCTCGATGCGGTATTGTCCCACGCTGTTTACGGCGTCCTCCAGCATGGCCTGGCTCTGGCGTATGCGCTTCAACAGATTGATCTGTCGGACGATCTCCCGTTGGATTCCGGCCTCCTGCATGCCCATCTGTTCCTGAATCCCGGGCAGCTCCCGGCTGCGGAACAGGTCCGCCACCTCCTCCAGCGAGAAGCCGTAATTCTGGTAATGGCGCGCCCGCAGCAGCATGTGGAAATCCCAGGTATTGTAATAGCGGTAGCCGGTCTCCGGGTCCCGAACCGGCTGAATGATGTTCCGGCTCTCATAGTACCGGATGGCCTCCGCCGAGATCCCCAGAAGCCTGGCCATGGTGCCGATGCTGTATTTCTGATACATGGTTGCTCCCCTTTCTAAACTCTCAAATCGTTTGAGAGTTTACAGGCATATAAGTGGGCGGTCTGTCCACCGCCCACATGTCCCGCCGGTTCCCGGCAGATAATCTCTACGACTAAATACCAAACTCCTCAAACAGCTTCTCCTGATACTCCCGGTCCCCGGCGGCCCGGATCAGATCCTGCGTTCGACCGGCGCGGGCAAGAAGCAGGATCAGCTCGTTCACACGCTTCTGCCCCAGTTCCAGCCCTATGGCTTTGCCTTCTGCTTTCCCATCCGCAATCAACTCATCAATCGCATTATACACGTCCATCCGCTCCTTTCCCTCACCTCCGGGCAGCTCCAGCATTCTAAGTAAACGCTTCTGCTCCCCCAAAAGCGCCAGCATGGCGCGCACCGAATCATCATCCAACTGCCGCAGCTCTTCCCGATGATTCTCCAGATATTCATAGAATTTACGCTTATCCCTTCGATTGTATTGTAACACAGTGAAAATAGGTTGTAAACTGCTCCTGAACCGCTCCAAATGCCGCATATTATTCAGTTCCACCAAGTTCAGCCGGTAGTCCGGCAGCACCTCCTTTAACGCCTCCCACTCCTTGGAATCCCGGTCCATTTCCAGCATATCGTACAGGGACCTGGGGCCGTCCCAGGGTTTTGCGCCGTAATAGACGGTCAGGGTGACCACCGGCATAATCCGGTCGTCCCTGGTAATACCCGAAAGAAATGCATCCCCTTCCAATCTGTCCCCGCACTCCCGATGCCTCCGCTTTAAGGCCTCCACCTGCTCGGTGTATTCCAGGGCGTCGTAAAGCATGCTTCTCACCGGCATGGCATAGTGCACCTTGTCCTGATTTTCCTCCGCCAGCAACACAAAGTACGCCCCGAAGGAAGCTTTCTTAATAACATCCCGGCTGCGCCTGATCAGCCGCCGCTTTCCGTCAAGCCCCACGATCGCGATTCCGTTCTCATCCGGCACGTCCGACAGGTCCTCGGGCTTTAGCACCTGCTTCCCCCGGAACACAGTGCCGTTGTACAGGTCGGCAAACCGCACGGAGTTGCGCATGAGCTTGTTCACGCTGTAATCTTCTTCCGCCACATTATCCGCTCCTTCTCTTATGAAATTTTCAACCTAGTCAAGGGTAAATATGGCAGACCTGCCAGATTATCCCGAATGTCTGCGGGAAACGACCTTCCCGCGCGTTGTAATCTGAGAATATCACAGAGAGGCCGGAAATGCAACAGGTTTCAGGGCGAGGTGACGGTCCTGCGCCAAAACCAAAAAACGGAGCGGCCTCCCTCCTCAGGAATCCACCGCTCCGCCGTCATTTTTTCTACTTATCCCCAATCACAGCCAGAATATCGGGATAAACACCATCGCCGCCACCAAACTGGCCAGCCCCTCCAACAGTCCCCAGCGGAAAATATCCCTGGGAGTATAATGTCCGCCTTCCATTACAAAGGCCATAATCGGCGTGGCCATGGGGGTGAGGCAGCAGATTCCGCTGCCGAACAGCGCAGCCATGACAAACGCGTGGGGCGCGATTCCCATGGCTTCCGCGATGGCGATTCCGATGGGCGCCATCAGGGCCACCGCCGCGTTGTTGGACATAAACTGAGTGATCACGCCGGTCACCAGGAAGATCACGAACACGATCAACAGCGGGGAGGAATCCGCTCCCACCAGATTCATGATGGAATCCGCAATCACGGCGCCCAGTCCGCTGGCCTCCACGCCCTTTGCCACCGCGGTCATGCCGCCGATCATAAACACGGTGGACCAGTTGATGCTGGCAAACATCTGCTTCTGGTTCAGGCAGCCCGTCAGCACCGCGGCCACCGCTCCGATGGCAGCGCAGATGTACATGGGACATACCGGCGAGTTCACCACCATACCGATCACCGTGAGTACCAAAATCACGCCGGAAGTGATCATTTTCCCGTTCAGCTTGTCCGGCAGTCCGGCAGACTTGGCGGCCTCCGCCTCATCCGGCTTCACAAATTTGTCCGGCAGCACCCGGCCCATGAAAAACAGTAGAATCACGAAATAGATAATCGCTCTGGGGAGTCCCACCGTGGTCGGCGAAAAGAACTCCCAGCCCTCGTAACCGCTCTCGATGAGGATGGAGGCCGTGGTCGAACACATGCCTGACCCGGCCAGCGTCATGAAGGTGCCGAAGCCGATTCCCGCGAACATGGGCAGCAGAACCCGGTTGATGGACAGGTTCGATGCCAGGCAGATGGAGCATAAAATCGGGTACAGGATCATCAGGGACGCGGAGCCGCTGCACACGGAGGACATGATTCCGCCCGCCAGAATGGCCACGATCTGAATACTGCGCTCCCCTCTTCCGGTGAGCTTTACAATGGAATTTCCCATCCAGCCCGCAAATCCCGTGTGGAATATGCCGCCGCCAATGATCATCATGCCCGCCATCAGCACGATGGAGGTGGACGCGTAATAGGTAAACACGGACTTAAACGCCACCGTGCCCGTCAGCGCCACCGCAATGGCTCCCACCGTGGCCACCACCGCGTTGGGAAAACGCGGGCTGAAAAACATATATGTTACAACCAATAATATTACCGCCGTCAAAACCGCCTGTATTGTCATGGCAAATATCCCCCTTTTATCCCTTGTCTAATTTCCCGCTTCCATAAATTCTTTGAACTGTCCCGTCAGCTCGTCCACAAACCGTTTCCATTCTCCCGGGTCCACGAACGGGTTGGCTCCCGGCTCCCGCAGCATCTGCTCCCGCTTGGCCAGCGTCTCGTTCTGCCGCGGATGGTTTCCCAGCACCACGTCCACCGGGTATTCCCGCACCTTCTGCAGGGACTCCAGGAACGTTTCCCGCATGGTGAGGGGAAGCTTGTCCGCCAGCAGCTTTTCCCGGTACAGCGTGTTGAACCCGGCTCCGCCGAAATACCCCACATGGTAGGTCCGCCCGTCCTCGCAGGTGTCGAAGAAAAAACTCATGACCCCCGGAGAATGCCCCGGCGTCAGCACGCAGCGGATGCTGGTATTTCCCAGCGTCAGCACCTGTCCGTCCTCCAGCTCCAGATCCGGCGTAAACAGTGTGGCGTAGGGGTTCGGGCATGCCTTCAGGTAGACCAGTTCCGGCCGCTCCCGCATGACGTCCGCCCCGGCCCGGCTGATAACCAGCTTGCAGCCGTAGAGGTCCCGGAACTCGTCCGCCGCCCCAATGTGGTCAAAGTGCTCGTGGGAATGGATCAGATATTTAATGTCCGCCGGGTTGAAGCCCGCCTCCCAGACCGCCTGCACCAGCAGATGGACGGAGTGCTGGAAGCCGCTGTCGAACATGATCAGCCCATCCCCCGTGTCGATCAGATGGGAGCAGACCTTGGAGTCTCCGATATAGTAGACATTCCCCACAATTTTAAAGGGTTTCACATAATACCTTGCCGGGTGCGCGTAATAGTCCAGATTTTTGGTCTGCTGGAACGCCTCGATTTCCTGATAGCTTTTTTTATATTTTTCTAAATCCATTGCAATCTCCTTTCCTTTTCCTC
>ENA-UONZ01001127-UONZ01001127.1-human-gut-metagenome-genome-assembly--contig:-C93old-NODE-1127-length-33230-cov-12.261281_pt1 | contig 33230 bp, 21 predicted proteins | sample MGYA00242468_ERZ724015 | MGnify/ENA metagenome assembly ERZ724015
ATTGCTGTTATTATTATTGCGATAATTGCTATTGTTATTATTGTTGTTATTATTTGCCGGTTTTTTAGCAGGTTCTTTTACTTTTACCTTACACACCGCTTTTTTCTTGGTTCCTTTTATCTTTGCGGTAATTTTTGCGGTACCTTTTTTCTTTGCTTTTACCACACCTTTGGAAGATACCGTTGCTACTTTTTTATTGCCGGATGACCAGACAATCTTTTTCTGTGTTGCCTTCTTCGGTTTTACGGTTGCTTTCAGTTTCAGTTTCTTTCCTTTTTCGAGCGTAACATTCTTTCTGTTCAATGTTACTGATTTTGCTTTTACTGCCTTTTTTGCCTGAACCTGTGTCATACTTGCCGGTGATGCCACGGCAAACACCAGAAACAGAATCACTGCCCACAGTAAACTTCGTTTTTTGCTTTTCATTTTCTCATGCTCCTTTCTTTTTCCTGAATAATTGCTGCATATGCCGTCGCTACTCGCTGCCGGAGAAAAATGTTTGCTTCCCTGACATCTTATAAATATTTTAGTTTATATCAATCGATATTTCAACTCTTTATTGCAGTAAATCTGCTGGTTTTTGAAAGCAAAAAATCCACAGAGCAGTTTTTACACTGTCTGTGGATCTTCTGCTATTTTTTAAGGTGATGTGTGATAGGATTTTTGTGTTTTCATTACTTTACTTTTACGCTTTTTTTCTGTCCTTTTCCTTTGAACAGTGCTTTGTAAGCATTTTTCTTTGCCTTCGGTACACGAACCACTGCATGTTTGTTGATGCCTTTCAGTGCCTGCTTACCGACCGTTTTCAGCTTTTTGCCCTTTACAGTGATGCTCTTGAGTCTGCTGTCACCATAGAATGCTTTTTTGCCGATCTTCGTTACGTTTGTGCCGATCACGGCTTTGGTGGCTTTCTTCTGGCCGGCAAATGCCTGATCTGCAATTGCAGTCACTTTGCATGTCACATCTTTGATGGTTACCGTTGCTGTCACGTTGATGGTCTTGATGTTCTTCTTTGCAGTGCCATATGCTTCTGCTGTCTTGGCTGCCGCATCGGTTACACGGTACTGTACGCCACCTGCGGTAACGGTATCACCGTTTTTCAGTGTCAGAGAATCTTTCAGTTTTTCAATCTCTTCTCTTGCTTTCCGGGCTTCTTCCTGAGCCTTTTTGATTGCTGCCTCAGCCTCTGCACTTTCTTTTTCTGCCTGATCCTGAACTTTCTTCAGTTCTGCCTGCAGAACTGCTTTTTCTTCTTCCAGAGAAGCTTTTTCGCTGCTCAGTGTCAGGACTTCTGCTCTTGCTGTATTCAGTTCTGCTGTCAGATCTTCGATCTTTTTTTCAAGTGCTGCTTTTTCTTGGGATGCACTGTCTTCCAGGGCTGCCAGCTGATCCTGTGCCTCTTTAATCTGTGTCTGAAGTGTTGTTACATTTTCTTTTACTGTCTTCAGCTCTGTCTCTTTATCTTCCAGCTGCTTTGTCTTTTCTTCCAGCTGTTTTTTCAGATCTTCATTTGCTGCTTTCTCTGCACTTTCCAGTCCTTTGATTGCATCGGAAATCGCTGTGATCTGTGCCTGGATCTCTGCATCTGTCTTGTTCTCGGCATTATAAACTTCTTTTGCTGCTGTCAGTGCTGCTGTCAGTTTTGCATAGCTCTCTGCTGTATAATTTTCTGCTGTCAGGCCTTCTGCCAGTGCGATCGCACTCTTCAGTCCGGCTTTCTTTTCTTCATCCGGAACCGGCTGATCTGGCTGATCCGGATCTACCGGCTCAACCGCACCTTTCTTCTTCACGATCACGATATAGCTGATCATAACATCACAGTTATCAGAACCGCTCTTCAGAGGAATGGTGTTCAGGCTGATGCTGCCTGCTGCATCCAGTTTTACATCTTCAAATGTTATACTTTCTTCACTGCTGATATGTTGATCTGCTTTAGATGCCAGCTCTGTACCGTCATCCGTTGTCACAGATACTTTTGCATGACGGTTATCTCCTGCCCACTGTGCCCATGGATCATAGTAACCTGCCACAATATCGTAGGTTCCTGCATCCAGTGCAAACTTGTACGTTAAAGTCTTGCCGTTCTTTCCTGCCTTGAAGTTACGGATCGTTTCGTAAGCACTTCCGCTTCCGTGCACTTCCATATCATCACTGCTGTTTGTGAATCCCCATCCGGACGCTTCGCTGTAAGCCTGGTCCGGAACGGTATTTTTGATCGTTCCTGCGTTTGCTTCTACTGTTTCCTGTCCTTTTGCAGTAAATTCAGATGCTCCTGCATCTACAAAGTAAACAATATTATCTCTGGATACTACGGTACTTACGGTTACAGTTGCGATAATACGTGCTTTTGTATCTACAACTGTTCCGCCGACTGTAAAGGTTCCTGTTTTTTCCAGTTTGTCTGCCGGAATCGCATCCCATTCTACTTCCAGTACCTGATCGCCGACGTTGCTGTATGCAATAATGGTTCCAGGAAGAGCCGGAGCCTGATTCACTGCGGTTTCTACCGCAACTTCTTCATAACCGCTAATAACTGCATCAACAGCTTTGATCGTAAAGTTTTTCTCTACCGCTCCCTGATATTTGCCTTTTCCTGTTACTACAACTGTTGCTGTTCCAGGATTGGTATTGTTTCGGTAGCTCAGTTCGTAGTCTGTGCCTTCTGTCAGGGTCACTGCCTGTGCATCTTCGGATGCTTTGTAAGTAACAACCGGCTTTGGTGTGAGTGCACTTCCGGTGTAATCAAAGCTGCTGTTTTCCAGTGTCACGGTCGTATTGTCACGGTAAATTTCCTGTGCAGCGTAGCGTACCCTTACTTCTGCTGCAGACATATATTTATTTACTTCTGCTGCAGACTGTCCTACGGTTGACACACCATAGAGACGGATATATTTTGCATCGACCGGTGCAAACTGTGCCAGTTTCCATTCTACGGATTTACTCCATGTGCTGTCTGCATCTGATTTTGCAACTTCCGTCCAGTTTTTGCCATCTGTACTTACTTTGATGCTGTACTCTGTAACGATACCGTTTGTGTCGCTGCTTCTCGGCAGATAACGCAGTGCATTGATCTTTTCTGTTTCTTTCAGTTCAATCTGCAAGTAACGGTTATCCGGATCATTTCGAAGGTCTGTCGGTCCACTTCCGCTTCCCCAGTTTGTATGCCAGATGGTACCGGTCTTTCCATCTGCCGCTTTTGCAACAGAACCGCTGCCTTCTTCACTTGGTGCACGCAGTGTCATGTTCCTGTAATCATAATCCATAGATGCATCGGAAGCACTGTCGCTTGCTGTATTGTCTTTTCCGAGCATAACCGGATAGATGGCACGCATCAGATGATCTTCAGATTCAATAAGGATACGGATCACACCGTCTGCATCTTTGTCAAGAATGGTCACGCTTGCATTGTCTTTTCCTTCTGCTGTAAGGTCTGCCGCATCAAATTCTGTTTCATTTACGCCAAACCAGCCTTTTTTCAGGCTTGCTTCATCCGCAATGTGACCACCCACTTTCAGACTGGAAAGTGCTGCTTCTGATCCTACCGTAAAGCTCGGGATCCTTGTGTTCATTTCCAGTTCCGTCAGGGTGGCATCTTTGGTAAATTCTACACGGAAATAGGTTTCGGAAACGGTTTCTTTTACATTGTAAGTACGAACCGTCACACCTTTTTCTTTTTTATTCGTTACCGTGCACTCTACCGGCGTCCAGTTGACTCCGTTGTCGCCGGATGCATAGATTTTGATCGTTCCGGAAGTCGGTGCGGTATCTTTCAGATACATTGTGAATCCTTTCAATTCAATCGCTGTATCCAGACGGAAATCGAGGGTTCCTTTTCCGCTCCATGCCACATCATCGGCACTTGTCTTATCATCCTGCAGTTTCGCAAGGACATCTGCAACAGATGCATCTTCTTTGCTGGATGTACCGTTGTAATACATTTCCGGCACGTTGCCAAGGGCTTCTGCACCGTCTTTGTATTCTCCATTGGTAACTCTGACTGCTGCAGTCACTTCAAAGTTCTGGTCAAATACGGTTGCCGTTCCTTTTACATTCTTTGTTCCGATTGTCGCTGTCAGATCTTTTGGAATATCCCACTTTACCGGAAATTCTGCTGCCAGGATTGTTCCGTCTGCAAGAACTGCCGGTCTGGCTGCAGGAAGGCTGACTTCTGCATCTTTTCCGACTGCTGCGGAATAATTCAGGACACCTGCTGTCTGGCCGATCGTGCTGACATTGACCGTGATACGCATATTCAGATCTGCTACCGTACCGGATACCGAATATGTTTCTTCTTCTCCGGTAAATGCATCCCAGGTTACTTTCTTTGTCTCGGAAGTATCGTCAGAATAATGGATCTTTACTTCGGATGGGAGAACTGGTTTCGTTCCCTGTTTTACATAATAATTCTTTGCGATCTCATAGCTTACAACGGTCTTTTCTCCGGTTACTCCACTGCCGTCTGCAACTGTGGTAACGACAGTCTGTGCTGCAGTGTATCCGTCTGAAGTTGCCTTTACGGTAAAGCTTCCGGCATCTTTTGTGGACTGAACGATCGCGATCAGTTTTCCTTTACCGGCTTTTCTGGTCGGTTCACTGTAAGAAGTGGTATCGTTCTGAACACCGTTATCAAGTGAAAGGAGCTTGCCGTCACCTTCTACGGCAACATGGATCTGCGGCTCTGCACCGTTTACTTCTCTGCCGTCTCTGTCCGTTACATCGATCTCAACAAAACTTAAATCTTTGCCGTCTGCCGTGATCTCGCTGCGGTCTGCTTTTACAGTAAGTTTGGATCCCTTTCCGGTCGTCTCTGCCACATTACGTCCGTCCGTGTCTTTGATCTCGGTCACACCGTCTGCTTCAAATGCTTTTGCCTCCAGTGTTCCCGCCTCATAAGGTACCTGGAATGTTGCATACAGGGAAGTATGTCCGCTCGCCTTGCTACTGTCAAAGCATCCTGTTCCGCTTGTATAATTCTGATAACCACCGGTCGGTGTATCGGTGTGTGTCGCTGTCGCACTTCCGATTTCTTTGCCGTTCAGATAAAGTTTCACAACAGGAGCATCACTGTAAACTACAACCTCTGCCTTGCCGCTGTTATCGAGCATGATCTCATCTTCATTCCATACCGGGAGAACATGAAGGGTATTTTCGTTGTCATTCCACTGGCTCTGATACAGATAATAGGAATCTTTTGGGATACCTGCCGTGTCAATGATACCAAAGTAAGAGTTCTTTGCAATGTTCGGCCAGGTTCCGTTTGCACCGGTTCCCTGCCAGTTATACGGTGTCGGTTCACCGATATAATCAAAACCTGTCCAGACAAATTCGCCTGCATTAAATTCTTGCTGCATCGTGATCCACAGCCCTGCACTTGCCAGATGTCCCCAGCCTACTGCACTTTTATCATAAGAAGTCAGTCGGCGGTCTCCGCTTCCATTGTCACTGTTGCTGTTCTTCCTGTCGTAAACGCCACGGCTGTTTACGGAAGAGGCTGTCTCAGAACCATAGACCAGCCATCCTCTGCTGTGTCCGTTGCTGATCTGTCCGGAGCTTCCGTAGTTAAATCCTACCAGACCTCCCGGCACGCCATATTTTGCTGCTTCTGCAAAAACAAGTGCTGTGTTTACCTGATTATTGTCTGCCCAGACATTGCTCTTTACCTGATTGTCACCAAAGGTTACATATCTGGTCGCATCTTCTTCTCCGGTCCAGGTGATCAGTTTTTTTGCCACTTCCGGATACTGACCGGTTACATTCCCGTCAATCAGCTGCTGAAAGATTTCATTTCCAAGGCTCCACATAATAATGGAAGGATTGTTTCTTCCTCGTCTTACCATGGCTTTGAGGTCAAATTCTGCCCATTTTTCGCCCTCTCTGCCATTTACGATCTGGTTGCCGCTCTCAATGGTCTGGTAGAACCATTTACCATAATCCTCGGTATTTCCTGCTTTTCCGGAAAGCCAGCAGTCAAAGGCTTCTTCCACCAGCATGATGCCTTCACGGTTGCACACATCGATCAGTACCTGGGATGCCGGGTTATGTGTTACACGGATGGCATTGACTCCCATCTGTTTTAACTCCTGTACCTGACGTTCCACAGAACGCTCCCAGGCTTCGGATCCAAGAGAACCCTGGTCATGATGCATGGACACTCCGTGCAGTTTGATGTTCTTTCCATTTAAATAGAAACCTTTCTCTGTAGTAAAGTTTACCCAGCGGAAGCCAAAGTCAGAATGGTAGCTGTCTTTTAAGGTATCTCCAACATAAACTTCTGTTTTTACGGTATAGAGGTTTGGATTTTCCGTATCCCAGAGCTTTGGGTCTGCAACGGTGACACTGGCCTCGATCCTGGCTGTTTTGCCCGCTGCAACACTCTGTACCTTTGTCTTTTCGCCCTCTGCTGCCGGGACGTCACTGCCTTTTTCATAAACCGTCTGTTTTACAGAAACATCAGCTGCTTCGCTGCTGTCATTCTGTACTTCCGTTACCACGCTTACGGTTCCTTTTCCGCTTTCAATATCCGGGGTTGTCACGGTCGTTCCATAATTTGCCACATGTACCGGATCTGCAACGGTAAGTTTTACGTCACGGTAAATACCGGAACCGGAATACCAGCGGCTGGACGGCTGTTTATGATCTACTTTGACCGTGATCACGTTTTCTTCCGATCCGAATTTCAGTTTGTCCTGCGGAAGCACAAAAGAAAACGGGGTATAACCATATGGATGTGTTCCCAGCTTTTCACCGTTCAGATAAACGGTTGCATTCATGTAAACACCGTCAAAATCAATGCTGACCGTCTTTCCCTGCATGCTCTCATCCAGTGTAAAACTTTTGCGGTACCATCCGGTGCCTCCAAGCACATAGCCGCTCTCCTGCTCTGCCGGTGCTGCTGTTGAAAATCCCTGGTCGATGCTGTAATCATGCGGAAGCGTCACATCATCCCAGGAAGAATCATTATAAGAAACTGCTTCCGCACCGTTTAATTCTCCCAGATAAAATCTCCAGTGATCGTTAAAAGAAACGGAACGCTCCTTTCCATCATATGAATTGACGTATACCGTTTCCGGTGTTGATGATGTCTGTGTCTGAGATGCTTCCTGCACGGACGTATCAGTCCCTGCTGCCAGGACACTCACTGCTCCGGTATTAAGTACCATCGCTGCTGCCAGAACACCACTTAAATACTTTTTGTAGTTCATATTGCCCTCCTTTATTTTTCTTTGTTCCCTTTGTTGTGTTTAGTAAAAACAAAATTTTGCTTACCATAACTATACAAAATTTCTTCACAAAAACATATGGAATATTTTTTATTTTTTGGTAATTTTTTCTGTACGATACAAAAAAACCACAGAACAGTTTTTACGCTGTCTGTGGTTTTTCTGCTGTTTTTAAGGTGATATGCGTTTTGAATTTATGAACTTACTACTTTACAATGACACTCTTTTTCTGTCCTTTGCCTTTGAAAAGTTTCCTGTAAGCTTTTTTCTTTGACTTCGGTATACGGATCACTGCTTTTTTGTTGATGCCTTTCAGTGCCAGTTTACCGACCGTTTTCAGTTTCCTGCTTTTTACTGTGATGCTCTTAAGTTTTCCATCGCCGTTGAATGCTTTTTTGCCGATCTTGCTCACATTCTTGCCGATCACAGCTTTTGTTGCTTTCTTCATGCCAGCAAATGCCTGATCTGCGATCGCCGTTACCTTGCAGGTACTTCCTTTGATCTTAACCGTTGCGGCTACTTCGATGTGTTTCTGGTTTTTGTTTACCACGCCATAAGCTTCCGCTGTCTTTGCTTCTGCATTGGTCACACGATATGTTACGCCCTTTACAGTAATGGTATCACCTGTTTTCAGTGTCATGGCATCTTTCAGTTTCTGCAGTTCCTCTTTTGCTTTCTGCTCTTCTTCCTGAGCTTTTTTGAGTGCTTCTGCTTCCTCTGCTTTTTTCTTCGCTGCATCTTCCTGAGCTTTTTTCAGTTCTGTCTGCAGGGATGTTTTTTCTTCTGTCAGTCTCTCTTTTTCTGCTTTCAGAACCGTAACTTTTGCGTTTGCTTCATCGAGCTGTTCTTTTAAGCTGTTGATCTGTTTCTGAAGTTCTGCTTTTTCTGCTTCGCTTCCGTTTTTCAGATCCGCCAGATCTTTTTCTGCTTTTTTAAGCTGATCATCCAGATCTGACGCATTCTTCTGTGCTGTTTTCAGTTCGGTATCTTTTGCTGCTAATTCTGCATCTTTTTCTTTCATCTGCTGTGTCAGGTCTTTTTTCGTATCTGCTGCTGCAGATTTCAGATTTCTGACTGCTTCTGCCAGAGCATTGATCTGTGTCTGGACTGCTTCTGCACTTGGTTCTGTTTCTGCATATACTTTCTCCGCACTTGCGATCGTATCAGAAAGTGCTTTGTAAGATGCTGCTGTATAGTCATCTGCTTTCAGCGTTTTTGCCAGGTCAATGGCTGCCTTCAGTCCTGCTTTTGTATCTGTCTTCGGAATATCCGGCTGCTCTGCTGCCTTTTTCACGATCACGATAAAGCTTACCAGCACATCACAGCTGTCGATGTTGCTGTCCACTTTTTTCAGCGGACTTAAGTTCACAGTCACATTGCCTGCTTCTGAAAGTGTGATATTTTCCAGTGTCACACTGTCTTTGCTGCCGCTGATCTTGTGGTCTTCGTGTACAGCCAGTTCGGTTCCTGCTTCATCTGCCACAGTAATCTTTGTATGGCGGTCATCGCCTGCCCACTGTGCCCATGGATCATAGAATCCAGTTACCACTTCATACGTTCCTGCATCCAGTGCAAATTTGTAGGTCATGGTCTTCTGATTGTTTCCTGCTTTAAAGTTGCGGATCGTCGTATAGGCATCCCCGCTTCCGTTTGCTTCCACTTCGGATGCCGGATTTGTGAATCCCCATCCGCTTGTTTCACTGTATGCCTGATCCGGTACTGTGTTTTTCAGCGTATCTGTGTAATCCTTTCTATATGCTTTTCCTTCTGCTGAGAAAGCATTTGCACCACAGTCCACAAAGTAAACAGGTACGTCTTCTGCTTTGGTTGATTTTTCCCACTGTGCATAGAGTATTATAGAATCTGAAACCACCGTTTCTTCTGTTACTTTTTCTCCACCTTCCGGCTGTGTAAACCAGCCCTTAAAGTTGTGTCTGTTTCTGGTCGGTGTCGGCAGTTCTCCTGCTTGGTCGCCTTTGTTCAACGTACGTTTTGTACTTGTTCCTTCCGGAAGGCTTCCGCCGTTTGCATCCAGACTGACAACTGCTTTGCCTTCAGGAATTACTTCGCCACCGGTCAGCTGCAGTTTGTTCATATTGAACTGCCATGTATTTCCGGTCGGATATGCAATCTTGATATAGTTTGTGTCATCCGGCATCTGTGTTGCTGTATAAAGTCTGCTCGGCCAGCTTCCGCTTACGGAAGTATCGGTTGTTTTTGTGTAATCTTTGAATTCTTTCCAGTTTTCTCCATCTGCCGAAGTATAGAAAGTAAAGTTTTTATTTGCATTTCCATCTGTTGAGCCGGTTCCTCGAAGAACAAAACCTTTGATCGCCGGTGCACGCACGATCAGATATTCCGGATTTGCACTGTTTGTTCCCGGATATACCCCGTAATCAAAACCATAGTTATGGCAATTCTCGATCAGCATATTGTTTGTCCATTTATAAATAACGGACGATTTGGCTGTGATATCTTCAATATCTTTGATATTGGTCTTTGTTCCCGTTGTCTCAACATAGTCAAAGGCTTCTTTTACTTCCCATTTACCGATCTTATTCATCAGTGCCGGCACTTTAACTACATTGTTAAAATCAACGATTACCTTTGCTTTCACCTTATGATTTTCCGGATCAGCGATCCCAAGAACTGTTCCTTCTACATCGACTACATCTGCTTTTGATGTATCAATCTCAGACCATGCAATACGGAATGCTCCGGTATGGGTATCATCTACCTGTACTTCTGCTGTCTGCGGCAGGGACGGCTGTGCCCCTTTTTCTGCATAGTAGAAATCTTTTTCTTTCAGTTTTGCACTCTTGACCGCCACATTGGAAGAAACAAATTTCGTGTCACACCAGTTACCGATATTCTTGCTGTTATCTACACTGGAATCTTCCGTTTTTGTCACCAGTTTTATGGTCTTTGCACCTTTGATATCCACATCAAGTGCCAGGTTCTTGGTGGCATGTGTCATGACACCGGAACGGTATCTTGGTGTCTTTTCATCATCGACATAAACTTCGAAAGAAACGGCTCCTTCTGCATCCTGTCCGTTATCAAAACTCAGGCTGACATAAGCACGGAATGCTTCATATCCTTTTCCTTCTACATTATAAACGGCTTCTGATCCGCCAAGCATACTTAAACCTGCTGCATATTCGGTCGGCTTTCCGCCCTGATCGATACGTACGCTCAAACCTGCACCGTTTACGGTCTTGTCTTTGCTTACTGTTCCTGTTGATGTGTATTCCAGATCACCTGTTGCCACCGCATATTTCACATCGACATTCGCAACAGCTTCCATATCAGAACCAAGGATCTTGCTCTTTACTTTTAAGCTTCCTGCTGCTGCCACATCTGCTGCTTTGATCTGCCAGTCTGTACCTACGATTTCTTTGCTTTCGTCGGTAAAGGTTACTTCCACACCTGCCGGCAGAACCGGAAGTGTTCCGATTACGGTAGATGCATGTACTTCCTCGACAGACTTGATCTCTTTTACGCTTACTTCTGTTTTTACAGTAACTTCCGGTCCGATCTTTCCGGTCACTTCAAATTTTCCTGCTTTTGCATAATTTTCTGCCGGAACCTCATCCCAGGTTACCGGGGCAGAACCTTTTGTGCCGTCTGCATACTCGATCGCTGCAAACTGCGGCAGGGACGGTTCTACATTTACCAGTGTTGTCACATTGTCTACCGTTGCGGATTTGATATCTTTGACTGTTACAGTACATTCAAACGTGCCTTCCATGCCTTCTGCTGTTCCGGTTACTTTGTAAGTACCTGCCTGGTTTGTATTCAGGTTATCCAGGTTCCATCCTGTTACCTGATGCTCATCAATCACACCGTTGCTGTACTGTACTTTTACGGTTTTCGGCAGAACAGAATCTGCGGAAATGCCTTTGCCCATCACTACGGATGCGTCCAGAAGCTTCGGTGCATCCGTTCCGTCACCCGGAAGTTCGTTTTTAGAACCTACCGTAATGGTATTGGATTTCAGAATACCATTGTCACTCTCAGCTGTCGCTGTGATCACAATATCATCGGTGCTTCCTTCTTCTGCTTTTACGATCAGCAGTGCTTTTCCGCTGAACGCTTTGCGGTTATCTGTGTTTTTGTATGGATCATGGTCACGTGGATCACCGTTGTCCACAGATACGATTTCGCCGCCTTCTACGTCGAAAGTGATACGGTTGTCTGCTCCCGGAACCATGATTCCTGTATTGTCCTCAATCGTAGCTTCTACAAATACCATATCATCGCCATCGTTTTTGATGTACGTTCTGTCTGCGGAAAGTTCTACCTGTGCTGCATCACCTGATGTATTTACCACATCGGTTGCGATTACGTTTCCTTTTCCGTCCGGCTGGTCATAGCCGACTGCTTTGAGTTCGCCTGCTTCGTAATCCAGTCCGCTGGTTCCTTTTGTCCAGTAGATATATACCGGGGAAGCAGTCTGTTTGTCATAATTTTTGATGCCAAGTGATTTTCCGTTTAAGAACAGTTCCACACTCTTTGCATTTGTGTAAATGTATACCGGCACTTTCTGTCCTGCTTTGAAATTCCATTTTTGCGGCAGAAGATGTACGGTCGGTGTATCCGTCCACATACTCTTGTACATATAGACAACATCTTTTGCAAAACCTGCAGTGTCGATCATACCAAAATAGGAACTCTTGGATGGCCAGCTTCTTGGTGTCGGCTCACCTAAGTAGTCATGTCCGGTCCATACGAACTCACCGGCTGTGTAAGTTTTGTCTCTGTGTGCTTCCAGAGAAGCGGTTGCCGATGAAAATGTCCAGTAAGTCGGATATTCATTACATCTGTCGCCGCTTCCTTCTCCTTCCAGGAAGTAAACACCACGATAATAATAAGCAGATACTGTCTCAGATCCAAAAATAACCATATTCGGATATCTGGAGTGGGCACCGTCATACTGTCCGGTTGCATAGTTAAATCCGGACATTTCTGCTTTTGCCAGATGCTTTTCCTGCTGTGCATTATTTGCCCAGTAATTGTCCCAGGTCGGCGGGCATGCTGCGACCGGTCTTGTCGTGTCGATCTCTTTGATCCATCCTGTCAGCATATCCAGTGTATTTTCACCATGTTTGTAACGTGCATCGTAAATTTCGTTACCGGTACTCCATGCAAAAATACAAGGTGCGTTCTTATCACGGTCTACCATTGCTTTGATATCACGTTCTGCATTGGACTGCAGATCATCACGTTTTACTTCTATATAAGAAGTGTCATTGTTGGTATTGTCATTTCCGGCTTTATCAAAAACGACCGTCTTTCCATCTGCTGCTTTATTGAAGTAGTTATGATAATCGTCACTGTTTTTTGAATACAGCCACTGATCAAATGCTTCTTCAAATACCAGCATTCCAAGACGGTCACACGCCTCGATAAACTCCGGTGACACCGGGTTATGGGAAGTACGGATCGCATTGACACCGTATTTTTTCAGTGTACGGATTCTTCTGTCAACAGCTGCCTGATACGTCTCCATACCAAGCGATCCAAGATCAGAATGTTCACAGACACCGTTCAGTTTTGTATGCACACCATTTAAATAAAATCCACTGTTCGGATCCGTAGCAATATAACGGATACCAAAACGACTGTCGGTACGATCCACAACTTTGCCATTCTGGATGATCTCCGTTCTTACCCAGTAGAGGTTCGGTGAATCCACGGACCACAGTTTCGGGTCTGCTACATCCACACTCTGGCTAATCGTCTCTGTCTTACCAGCTGCTACGGTAATGTCATCGGTCTGTGTGGAAACAACATCGCCTTCCTTATTATAAACGGTCGATTTTACTGAAACACCAGTTGCTTCTGTATCAGAATCGTTTGTTACATCCGTCTTGATGTCAACGCCTGCTTTTGTGGCATTCTTAATCTCTTCGTATTTTCCGCCTTCTGCTTCCAGCTTTTCAAACGGAGTGGTGATCTGCACGCCGTTCACCGGAACATTCAGTTTCTCAGTGGAGATCAGATATACATTACGGTAGATACCGGCTCCTGCATACCATCTTGCACTGCTGTTGCTGCTCTGTACTTTGACTGCAATTACGTTCTCGCTGCCATCGTATTTCAGATATTTGCTGATATCATACGTAAAGGTGTTGTAGCCAAGGTACTGCTTCCAGTTGTCCTCGGTATGTCCGTTCACCCATACCTGACTGATCATCTGCACACCGTCGAATTCAATCGAAACGGTCTTGTCTTTAAAATCATCGGAAAGTGTGAAGCTCTTGCGGTACCAGCCGACACCGCCTGCCAGAGAACCCTGTGCCGCTCTGACACCATTGCTGTTCTCATAAGTACCATAGATTGCCCAGTCATGCGGCAGATCCACCGTGTCCCAGCTCGAATCATCGTAGTCCACACCGTCCGCCTGAACGGAAGTATCGTTAATGTTGTACTTATTGACCAGTTTAAATTTCCAGTCATCTCCAAATTTCATTTTACGCTCACTGCGTTCTGTTGTCGCTCCTGTTTTCTGAACGGCTGCTGCGACATCTGCCGCTTCTGCTTTCACCGGAGCCGGAAGAATCCCGATTCCACCAAAAACCATGGCAACACTCAAGGCTAACGCCGTCCATCGTCTCGCACCTTTTCTTTTTTCGTTCATTTTTTCCTCCTTTTTGCTGCTTTTCACAGTATCTGCAACGTGTTTAGTGAATTTATACACTTTGCTTACTGGTAATATACAAAATTTTTCACCAAAATCATATGTACTATTTTTTGTTTTTTGGTACTTTTTTTACCGTTTTCCATTTCTTTCGCTTTTTTCCTGTGTTATACTAATAATGTTGAATCAAAAATTTTTTGGAGGTTGTATGTATGAAACGTATAAAAAAACTACTTCTCCTCTTTTTATTTTTCTGTCTTTTCCTGACTGGCTGCACAGCTGCCACGCAGGAAAACATGGATTCTGCTGAAAACAATTATACAGAGCTTACTCTTTTTTCAGATGTCTCTTTCTGGAATCCTCCTGTCTGGAGTTTTGAAGAAGGAAGCATCAGTGCCGGTATCTCAAAGAAAACCGGAGCATACCTGGATTTTACGATTCCGCCACAGGACGCATCCAAAAAGCTAAGCCTGATGATCTTAAAAGATGAACTCCCTGACCTGATCGTCGCTACGGACAAGAATGTGATCAATCAGCTGATCCGTTCCGGAAAGGTCTGGTCTTTGCAGGATTTTTTTGAAACTTACTGCCCGGATTCCCATTTGCTGAAAGATTTCCCGAAAGATCGGAAACAGGAGTATATCCGACAGTACGGAGACTGGTATGCTTATCTTTCACACCTGAATACCGATGATGCCCGCAAAACCTGGAAAGAAAAGACCTCTTATTATGGAGATCTTTTTACTCACAGTTACAATCATGGCATTATGTTTAACCGCAAACTTCTGGCACGTGCTAACCTGACCGTTTCGGATATACAGACTGCCTCTCAGGTCTTAAAAGCTTTTGAAAAAGTCAAAAAGCTGACTGCTGAAGACGGACAGTCCACCATCCCATTGCTGCTGGAAGGCAATCAATATCTGGACTCTTCGATTTCCTGCCTGATCGGTTCTTTCGGTGCTGAAGTCATTGACGACAATGGAAATTATACAGAGTGCTTCCTTCAGCCGGAATGCAAAGATGCTTTTGCCTTTCTGAACACAGCCTTCCGCAAAGGTTATGCTTTCAGTGAAGATCTGACACTTGATAATCTCCAGATGCGCGATCTGATAGCAGATGGCCGTGTTTTCTGCTATATCGGAAACACGGCCAATACAGGTGTGGATGCCACCAGTTGGGTTTCCGCAGGTCCGATCCTATCTGACTCTGGAAAACGTCCGGTGATGAGCATCGACCTGAGTGTACCGACCGGCTGGATGCAGACTTTTGTATCCAAAAGCTGCAAAAACCCGGAACTTGTCGCCCGCTTTTTTGATTATATGACTTCTGACGAAGGATTGCTCTACAGCAACTACGGCGTGGAAAACGAAGATTATACTTTCGACTCGGATGGCTATATCCAGCGGACTGCCAGAGGACAGCAGCGCTTTCACGATTCTAATGATATGCTCGGACTGTTCTGGAATTTTTACAATGTTGCCTGGGATCACAGCCTGATCCCGGTACCTGAAAAAGGAAGCATGGACGACTGTTTAAATCAGATCCAGACTGCTTTTGCCAGATATCCGGACACTTATGTTTATGATTCTGCCCTTCTTCGTCTGCCGGATAATTACATTTCCCCGGACAGTGAGGAAGGTCAGATAGAAAGCACGCTGGAAGCTTACCGCAAAGAGCAGATTCCAAAAATTCTCTCTGCTTCTTCGGATACTGAGTTTGAAAAACAGTATCAGCTTTTTGTAACCACACAAAAAGAACTTGGAGCTGAAAAACTGGATCAAAAGATCAACCGGCAAATGCAGGAGAATTTTTCCTATTACGGTAAAAAAATAGAGAAAGTCAACCCACAAATGCAAGACACCTCAAAATCAAACGGAGAAACAAAACCATGAACTTCTTACAGACTTACCGCAGACACCTGATCTTTAAGCTGGCCGGGATTGCTGCCTTGATCCTTGCTGTGCTTTCGTCTGCCTATCTTTTTATGTCAGCAGACTATGCAAGATCTGTGCGTAAAAACACGCTCGCCCTGAATGAACGTCTGACAGCCCAGACTGCCACACGTATCGAATCATACTGGGACTCGCTTTACAATATCACAACTGCATTCTGCTATTCTCCGACCGTGCAGCAGTATTTTTCAGTAAATTCTCTGAACCGGCTTCCGGATACACAGGAGCTTACCTCGGTTTTTTCCAACACACTCCTGCTGAATGACCGTATTTTAAGCGTTTATCTCTACAATGCAGATGCAAAGCAGATTGCTTCCATGGGAAAAAATTTTTCGATTGATACTTCCGTACTGAACACCGATGCCGTGATGGATATCCGGGCATCACATCTGAAGTCAAACGAAAAACGCCCTTACTATGAGCTGATCTTCCCTGTTTATGATCTGAACAGCATCCAGTACCAGAAGCTGCTTGGTACCTGCGTTTTTGTCCTGGAACCGGAAAGTTTTGATGATACCCTTCAAAATGCACAGTCAACGGAAGATGCCGTTGTTTTTCTTCTGGATTCCTCGGACTGCATTCTTGCTTCTGCCGGTTCAGTGCAATCCTGCGGAAGCACGCTGGCATCCGAGATTCTGCACAGCACTTCCGAAAAATATTTTTTCACTCAGACACTTTCCTGCAATGCCTGGAAAATTGCCGGTTTCCTTCCGGAATCAGATCTTCGGAAACCGGACCAGAACCTGAAAGAAACACAAATCCTGGTTTATTGCATTTCCCTATGTCTTTTACTCTTTCTGCTTCTGTACTGCAATTACAGCATCATAAAACCGGTCACCGGAATTTCTGCTTTTATCCGTAAGATCAATCAGAATCCAGACTCCCGGCTTTCCCTCGACCGCCCGGATGAGATCGGCACGGTTGCAAAAAGCCTGAATCAGATGCTTGATGAAAAGCAAAAAATGCAGCTGGAAATCGAGCAGGTAAAATATCTTGCCTATGAAACGGAACTTTCCAAAAAGCAGGCAGAAATCATTGCCTATCGAAGCCAGATCAATCCGCACTTTCTTTATAATACGTTTGAATGTATCCGGGATATGGCTCTGTTCTACGATGTTGATGACATCGCAGAGCTTACGATGGCTCTCTCCAATGTCTTTCGCTTTGCCGTCAAGGGAACTGATATGGTTACCGTAGAAAATGAGCTGGATCATATCCGTGAATATGCAAAGATCATAAATTACCGTTTTATGGGCAAAATCCGCATTGAAATCGATGCAGAAAATGCTATACTAAACTGCAAAGTATTTAAACTTCTGCTCCAGCCGCTTGTGGAAAATTCAGTCTTTCACGGACTGGAACAAAAAATTGAAAACGGTACGGTGTGGGTGCATGTATTTTCCCCCGATCATGCAACACTTTGCTTTGTTGTGGAGGATGACGGATGCGGCATTGAACCGGAACGTTTAAAACAGATCCTCGCATCTTTGGAAATTGAAAAAAATACAACAAAAATCGGCGTCTTTAATATTTATCAACGTCTGAAACTTTATTATGATGATAAGTTTTCTTTTGATATAAAAAGCAGTTTGAAAAAAGGAACCTGCATTACGATTTCGATTCCAAGAGAATCGACAGCAGAACCAGAAGGGAGTATTTTATGATAAGTGTCTATATTGCAGATGATGAAGCCTGGATCACCATCGGTCTGAAAAAACTGATCCAGAAATCCGGACTTCCTTTTGAGGTGATCGGAGAAGCACATAACGGCGTGACTACGCTTGAAGATATCAAAACCTTAAAACCGGATGTCCTGTTTACCGATATCCGTATGCCAGGGCTTTCCGGTCTGGAAGTCATGTCCTATATTTCAGAACATCAATTTGCAACCAAAGTCGTGCTGATCTCCGGCTATGCCGAATTTGAGTATGCACGACAGGCAATGCTGTGCGGTGCTTTTGATTATCTTCTGAAACCGATCCGGCAGGAAACTCTGAACAAAACCCTGTCACGCCTTCGAAATGAACTTGAGCCTGCCGCTTCTGAAACTTCTGAAGACACGATGGAAAATGCAACGATCACAGACCTTTCGACTGTCGGAACCTCTCTGTTCAAAAAAATTCTGGCTTATATCCAGGAACACGATACGGAAGAACTCTCTTTAACTTCCCTGGCAGAAATGTACAATATCAGCTCCAGCCGCTTAAGCACCCTGATCAAAAAAGAACTGGGACTGTCTTTTTCAGAATATATCACGGCAAGACGTATGCAGAAGGCGAAAGAACTTTTAAAAGATGACAGCCGCTCCATCGAGGAGATTGCAAACGCAGTCGGCTACCACGATTACTTTTATTTTACAAAAGTTTTTAAAAAAACGCAGGGAATATCTCCAAGCAAATACCGGAAGTCTCTTTAAATTTTTCTTGCTAAAGTAAAAAAGTGTGTTTATAATCAAAGTATTAAAGTAAACAAATGAGTGAACATAACTGTAACATTCAAGCCAGACACACGTAAGGCCTGATGTGCGATTTTGGTCCGTTTTTCGGCAGTTATGTGCAAATAAAAAATGTATTGGAGAAAATAGCATGGCAACTATCCGAGATTTAGCAAAACACACCGGATTCTCAGTGACCACGATTTCCCGTGTACTGAACAATGATCCGACTTTGAACGTAACCGACAACACCAGAGTCTCAATTCTTGAAGCGGCAGATGAACTTCACTACACGCTTCCGAAAACAAGACGTTCCCATAAAAACCGCCTCGTCCATATCGCCATCGTTGAGATGATGTCCTTAAAAGAGCAGCTGGCTGATCCGTACTATCTGTATCTGAAGAATTATGTGGTACGCAACTGTATGGAGCATGACTGTAATGTATCTTATCTTTTTGAGCAGTCTGGCAAATATCAGACACTGGAAAAGACCCCGCTTGACGGTATCCTGGCGATCGGCATTTTTTCAGACCAGCAGATTGCACAGCTGCTGGATATCAGCCCGAACATTGTATTTGTGGATTCTTCCCCGGATGAACGCCGCTTTGATTCGGTCGTCTTAAACTTCCGTCTCGGCGTAGAGCAGGCACTGGATTATCTGCTTTACAAGGGACACCGCAAGATTGGTTTCTTAGGTCCTGCCTATAAATTAGACCAGAAAAAACGCCCTGCCCTGGAGGCAAGACGTCAGTATTTTATTGATTATATGAAAAATGCCGGTCTTTACGACGAGCATCTGATCATTGATACCGGCCTTTCTGCCAAAGACGGTTCTGCTCAGATCCGCAAATGGCTGGAACAAAAAGATCATATCCCGACAGCTCTCCTTGCCTATAATGAAGAATCTGCGATCACCGCTGTCAGCAACCTGCGTGAAGTCGGACTTCGCATTCCGGAGGATGTATCTGTCATCAGTTTCAATGACACACCGCTGTCTATCCTGACCGAGCCACCGCTGACCAGTGTCACCGCACATCTGGAAGTCATGGGAGAAATGGCAGTGAAAATGCTGCTTGACCGCCTGGATGATCCGCAGCATCTACCTTATAAGATCGTACTGCCGCCGACACTGGCTGTCAGAGACAGTGTCGTGGATATACCGGGTGAGATATAGATAGAACGCACGTGAGACTTGGCATGCACTTCCCTTCAGCACAAAGCGGCTATTCTCCTTCCCGAAAGGATCATAGCCGCTCATTCTTTTGTTATTTATATGTTTCTGATGTTATTTGTGTGTTATGATTTTAGGGGTCAAAAAGTCTTTTGACCCTGGCATCATGTTATTCTAACTCAGCTGGTTTCTCTGTTTCATAAGCACTCCAGGATGTGGTCGTGGATGCTCCGGAGAGGTCTGCACTGTCTTCGTAGGATGTTACGGTGATGGTATAGCTGCTGTCTCCTTCTACATATACAGTTCCGTCTGTTCCTTTGACGGTCACAGTTTTGCCTTCGTTATCTTCGATCGTTCCGGCACAGTGCAGTGCACTTACGGTGCTGTCGCCTGTCACGATCCAGGTTGCATCTTCTCCGATATAGAGGTTGCAGTAGCCGTCTCCGCCGTCACCGGCATTACTCTCATCCTGCACGACTGCACCGGCCAGTGTGCTTTCGCCTGTCATATAGAAATCAAGGTCGCCGATGCTGTCCCAGATTACATTTCCTTCCATTGTCTGATCAATGGCTGTGAACAGGCAGTCCGCACCATTTGCTCCTGTTGTTCCCCATCCTCTCTGGTTCGCATTTCCGGTACATTTCAGGAAAAATTCACTGTCTTCTGCATTTGTAATATCCACATCATCCAGTGTGATCGTAGACTCTGTGTTTGTGGTATAGAACATGCCGCCGTTTTTTGCGTTCAGGCTTCCGCCGTCCATCTCAAAAGTGCTGTTTCCGACTTCGGAATCTCCGGACATACTCTGGTAGAGAATGACATTCCAGGTACAGTCATTGCGGCTGTCATCGCTCATGTTTCCGGTCAGATCACTGTCATATAAATGAATGGAATTCAAACCTTCGATGCAGATTGCTTCGGAGCCGTTGGCTGCCAGAGTTGCCTCGTTTACTGCGATATCTGCGGTACTGTAGATTGCCGGGGAACCGGTTCCGTTTGAAGTGTAGGTTCCGCCGTCTACTACCATTTTTCCGCCTCCGCGGTCACTTCGGATCGCTGCGGAAGACTCACCGTTTGTCTCAACATCAAGATCCCATGCATAGAACGTTCCGCCACCTGCTGCATGGATACCTCCTGATGTATCCTGTTTTGTTGTGATTTTCGTATCTGCCGCATAAACAGTGCCGTCACCATACGCAAAAAGTCCTGCTCCGCCTGCTGCATCTGTCGTAACCGTTCCGCCTTTTACATAAGCATTTCCGTCTGTTGCCAGAACGGCTGCTCCGACACCATAGAAACTGGAGTTATCACCGCCGGTGCTTTCGGAAGAATCTCTGGTTATGGTCACATCTTTCAGTGTAACCGATGCACCTTCTGAAACATTGACTGCATTTTCATCGGTTCCGGTGGAAGCAATCGTCTCTCCATCTACTTCGTTATCGGAAGTATAGGCATTGACTGCATCGTAGCTGTCCACGCCCTGGCTGCTTCCAGAACCGCCTCCCGGCTGCCCCATCTGGCCGCCCATTTCCATGCTGATCACGGTGATTTTGGCTGCATTTCCATCCTCGTCATAAGTGATCGCTACTGTATCACCTTCGGAAATATCAGAAAGTGAGATTTCCTCTGTCTCCTGCTGCATATCCGGTGCTCCGCCGTTTCCGCTGTTATCCGGCATTTCCGGCGGCTGGCTATTGTTGTTATCGGAGCTGTCACTGCTGTCAGAGGAATCACTGCTGTTTTCCGGTTTCTCAGGCGGTGTCCCACCATTTCCCTGCGGTCCGCCTGCCATGCCGCCCATGCTGCTGCGGACGATCACGGTGTCATCTGTGATCTTGATTTCTTTTTCTTCATCCGTCAGATCCAGCATGGATGGTGTTCCCTGTCCGTCTCCACCCGGCTGTTCCATATTTTCCGGCGTCTGTGCATTTTGGCTGTCAGAACTATTATCTGATTTATTTTCACTGCTGTCTGTGTTTTCAGATTCTTTTTCTGTACTGTCAGAATCTGTCTTGTCATCGGAACTCTGTGCATTGGAAGAGTCCCCCGATGCTCCTGCATCATCCGGTTTTTCCATCTGCTTCATGGTTCCTACTTTTATGGTAATGCTATCTTCGCTTACGGCTGTAACTTCACCGTATACATCTGCTGTTTCTGCTTCGCTGACTCTTTTGTCTGAGTTTTCGGTTGCACCGGTTACACTCTGCGATTCCTGTATGGTGCTGCTTTCTGATGTATTTGTTCCGGAACATCCAACCAGTGTTGTCATTCCAAGAGTTGTGCCAAGTAAGATTGCGATATATTTTTTCTTCATATGAATACACTTCCTTTTCTCTTTGATTTAAGAGAAGTATATCCCGTAAAGTTTAAAACAAGCTGAAAGAAAACAGCCGATTTTGTGAAAGAGTTGTGAAAAAGCAGGGTAATCGCTTACCCTGCCTTTGTGTGCTGCTAAAATCTCAGAACAGATCCAGCAGCTGATCGATCTCTTCTTTTTTCGTTGCCCAGCTTGTCGCAAAGCGTACTACGGTGTGGTTTTCATCGTATTTTTCCCAGAAACTGAACTTTACTTCTTTTTTTAGTTCTGTTATTTTCCGGTTTTCGAAAATGACAAATTGCTGATTGGTCGGTGAATCCAGATAGAAACGGCAGCCTTTTTCTGCCAGTCCTTTCTTTAAATAATCTGCCATTGCTATCGCATGTCTGCTGATTTCAAAATACAGGTTATCTGTGAACAGTGTGTCAAACTGGATTCCGAGCAATCTGCCTTTTGCAAGCAGTGCTCCCCGCTGTTTGATCAGCGTCAGGAAATGTTTCGGTGTTCTGTTGCCCGAAAATACGACGGCTTCTCCACACAGTGCTCCGACTTTTGTCCCGCCGATATAGAAAACATCGCAGTATTTTGCAATCATCGGAAGAGTTACATCTGTTTCTTCACTCATCAGACCATAGCCCAGTCTTGCTCCGTCGAGAAACAGCGGGATATTATAACTGCGGCATACGCTGCTGATCTCTTCCAGCTCCGCCTTTGTATACAAAGTACCGTACTCCGTAGGATGGGAAATATAAACCATCCCCGGAAATACCATATGTTCGTGGCTTTCATCATCCCAGAATGTTTTCAGGCAGTTCTTCAGATCTTCTGCTTTTATTTTGCCTTTGTACTGCGGAACTGTGATCACTTTATGGCCGCTGTACTCAATGGCTCCCGCCTCATGGCAGGCTACATGACCGGTCTGTGCTGCGACCACGCCCTCATAAGATTCCAGCATGGAGCTGATCACAACGGCATTTGTCTGCGTACCGCCCGTCAGGAAATAAACATCTGCCTGCGGACATTCGCACGCCTCCCGGATTTTCTGTTTTGCACTTTCACAGTATGGATCAGATCCGTATCCGGATACTTTCTCCAGATTTGTTTCCATAAATCTCTGAAGGATCTTTTCATGTGCTCCTTCAGAATAATCATTTTCAAATGATAACATATCTTTTTCTCCTGTCAGATTCTCAATATCAATAGAAAGCTTTTTGCTCTGCCACTATTCTACGATACCAGGAGATAAAGGTCAACCTATCATTCTTCTGTTTCAGACACTCAGTTTCTTTTCCATGATCCATCCGCTGATAAAGTAGAAAATCACACTCAGTACCAGAGATACTGCGATTTCCAGAATCATGGTCAGGTTCATATTGTCAAATGCCGGCACCAGGTTCAGCATCTGACTGAACAGCCAGGAAAGGATCAGAAACAGTGCAAATGCCGCGATCCCGCTTCCCTTTTTGCCTGCAAGCACGCTCGCCGAAAGAATCACTGCCATATCGGCGATCACAACAATACTGATCCAGCTGACCAGGGATGCAAAGACGGACAGGATCACTGCATCTGATGCTATCTTGATGTTCAGTCTTATATCCATAATCTGTCTTATGCTATCCATAAGTTCTTTTGCCCCGCCGATACAGAGCGTTGCCACAGTCAGGTCAAACACGGCAAGTACGATAAAAAATGCTCCTGCCATAAGGATTGAAATGCCATTTTCCAGGATTTTGGCACCTAAAATCTCATAACTGCTCTTTGGTGTCAGAAACAGCATATAACTTTGTTTGCTGTTCAGATCCCGATACAGTGTTATGATACCTTCCAGTCCGATGTAAAACACACCAAAAAATGCACACAAGATCAGGAACATCATACCTGTCCCCATCAGATTATATCCTTTAAAAAATACGCCCCCCAGAAATGCCAGTTCAAAAACTGCTGTAAGCACCAGCAGAATAAGCTTGGAAGATGCACTCTTCCGGAATTCATACTTCATTAATTTTAACATAGTTCCTCTCCCCCATGTCCGTAAATTTCACGATACAAATCAACAACAGATTTTTTTTCGCTGCTTCTCAGTTCCTCAACCATACACTGTCTGACCATTTTTCCTTCTTTCATAAAGATGGCCGCATCTGCCACTCGCTCCAGTTCATCTACCAGATGGCTGGAGATCACAAGTGTAACATCCGGATCAATGACTTCCAGAATACTTTTCATGATCTCATCCCTTGCCAGAAGATCAATGCCGTTTAATGGCTCATCCAGCAGATACAGTTTTGCATTTCTTGCCATTGTGACTGCGATCTTTAACTTTGCCATCATACCGGTGGAAAGTTTTTTGGTTTTCAGCTCTTCTGTCAGCTCCATTCTTTTGAGCATCTGATGATATTTTTCCATTGAAAAATCCTCAAAAAAGTCCTGATAATATCTGCCGACATCTGCAACCGTCATCCAGCTATAAAAATATGGCTCCGTGGACATATAGGCAATCTCTTTCTTGCTCTCTTTTCCGATGGCTTTGCCTTTATATAAAATCTCCCCTTTTCCAGGTTTGACAAGGCCTGCCACCATCTTCATCCAGGTAGTCTTGCCGCTTCCGTTCGGCCCGAGCATCGCATAGACAAGCCCTGTCTCCAGTTTTAACGATACATTGTCAACCGCTGCCTTACCGGCATAGTTTTTGGTTACTCCAATACTTTCCAGTACATTTTCCATATCATTCACCACTTTCTTCCTTTTTTTTCAGAATCCGGATCACATCCGTTTTGCTAAATCCAAGCTGCTGCATTCCTTCTAAAAATTCATGGATCAGCGTCCCCGCCATCTCTTCTTTCATATTTTTCACCTTCTCTGAATCTTCTGTCACAAAAGTTCCCATGCCACGTCTGGTAAAACAGACACCTTCCGTCTCAAGCTCTTTGTATACACGGCTGACCGTATTCGGATTGATGGTGTAAGACACCGCCAGTTCCCGTACGGAGGGAAGCTTTTCCCCAAGTTCCCGTTTCCCTGTGACAATATCACGTTTGATCAAATTAGCTACCTGCAGATAGATTGGCAGCGATGAATTGTATTCCATAGGCTCTTCCTTCTTTCTTGTATCACTGTCATAGCTGTATAGTACACTAGTTTTCTGGTTTTGTCAATATAAAAACGAAAAGATAACATGCAAATTGTTTCTTACTCCCACAATTCGGTTTCAGGCTTTTGCCCCTGCTATCATAAAAAAAAGAAAAGACAGCATATTTTTCATGCCATCTTTTCTTTTGATCATTTACTGTAATTCTGTTTTTAACTTACCTGAAAATCCAAGAATCTCTCCGGTGGATTCACGCATGCTCCACCTGAGCAGCATCCGCTTCCTGCGTTTTTTTCTGTGAAAGGATCAGTCCGACAAAGATCAGCAGTGATCCGATCAGTGACACAAAGGTCATTTTTTCATGCAATATAAATACCGATAGTACAACGGTCACAACCGGCGAAACGTAAATGTAAACGCTTGTCTTGACTGCACCAATCCACTGTGTGGACAAATTCCACAATAAAAATCCCATCGCACTGGCTCCAAGTCCGAGGAACAGGAAATTGGATGCGATCTTTGGATTCTGAAACAGTGTCAGATCCCAGGATACGTGCTGTGTAAGCAGCACCGGTATCAGAAAGAGGATTCCGTAAAAATAGATTCTTCTCGTCACAGCGATCATCGGATACTCCCATTCCCCGATTTTTTTCACCATAGCAGAATACGCTCCCCAGGAAATCATCGCCAGAAATGCCAGCCCATCACCAAACGGATTCAGGTTCAGTGTCTTCTGTCCGTTCAGACTGATCAGGATCACGCCTGCGATGGCGATCACAAATCCGATGTAAAACCACAGGCCTGATTTCTCATTCTTAAAAAAGAATCCGACCATAACGGCTACAAAGAACGGGGCACATGCAACGATGATGCCAACGTTTGATGCATAGGTCATGCTCAGTGCCGTATTTTCCAGCATAAAATACAAAACAATCCCAAACAGCCCTGCCCCTGCAAAAGCAAACTCCTGTTTTGGGCTTTTCAGCTTCAGATGGTGCGGATAAAATATCAGCAAAGCAAGGAATGCAAGCACCGCTCTTGTGAACAGTACCTGTACCGGTAAAAAATACTGAAGCAGTACCTTTGTCGAAACAAAGGTTGCTCCCCACATGATCTGCGTACCGCACGCCAGAATATGTGCTAAAATTTTTTTGTTGTTCTGTGTCATTTCTTTACTCCTGAATTTCCTGTATCTTTTGTGCACCTCTGCAATCCGCCGGAGGCTGTATCAGATGGATGTTTGTGTATCTATTATAGTGTACTTTTCTTATGGCTGCAATATTTTTGTCTAACATTAAACACTTGGCAAACTGCTTCTTACACACAATGCCCCATACCCCACAATCTCATTCGGATATCCAACAAGTGCTGTTAATCTCTGTGCACCTCTTTGCAGATATGCCCGGATCTTCTCTCCATAAAGAAACGGATCATTTCCCTGTACGATGCCATACTGCATCATGATCGCCGCTGACCCTGTCACAAACGGCGTGGCAAAGGAGGTTCCGGTCACACCTGTGTAGGAACCTCCCACAGCGGTTGTCACGATATCTACGCCAGGTGCCACGATATCCGGCTTTACTTGTGTGTTTCCTCTTGTGTAACCACGGCCGGAAAACGGAGCATATGTCATAAGGCGTGCATTGTAAGCTCCGACTGCAACCACATTCCTTGCCGTGGAAGGAATGGTCAGAGTCGTGTCAACCGTTGGCGAAAAAAAGTGCGTCAATGGATTTAAAAGAGCGGCAGACGGCATCCACAGATGATAATTTCCTTCCACGATCTTCTGCGGAATCAGACGGATCTTCCAGACGCCGTCATCGACATAAGAACCTTTTGGGATAAAATCAAAATAAATCTCCTGAGCGGTAGTGTAGGGCTTCGGCTCTCCGTAATAGATCAGAATCTCTGTATTCCCGGCCAGGATTCTCTGCACTCCAAGACGCTCCTGAAGCGGTCCGAAGCTTTCACCATCCGGATGAATCAATATAATCTGAAACTGATCGAAATAGGCCTTCCAGAGCTGAATGTTCATCACCGGCTCCTGCTGCGAAATCCCGAATTCCAGGATTCTCTCTTCCTGCTGACCAAGCTTTCCTGAAATATGCCCGCCTGTGTTCCCTTCATTTCCGGTGCCCACGCAGATCACATTCTTCCACATACCGGAAATCATGTCAATGTATGTTTCCAGAAGTGAAGTCCCGTCATGTGAGCCATATAGAGATAACTTTTATTGTTTTGCAGATTCGATCAAAGTAATATCTCCGTCCCTGCATATTACATTCAGCGTTGATGTGGCGCCATCGACATTGTTTTCGTAAAGAGAGCTGTCTTCTTTGCGTTCCGATTTGCCCTGCGGCAGATTGTCTGTGATCACATCTCCGTCTGTGGTTTTCAGGTGAATATTCATCTTTGCTGCACTGCCGTTTTCCATTTGTATGAAAACATCTCCGTCTGAACTGTTTATTTCCAGATTACCGCTGAAACTGCTGTGATTTGTCTTCAGATCGCCATCGGCAAGTGTAATGACTCCATCTGCAAACTTTCCCTGATCCAGTATCATATCTCCATCCAAAAAGTTTGCTGTCATATTTTTGCATGAGAACTGTTCGGCAGTCAGATCTCCATCGGCAAGCTGAATCCTGGCTTCGGAAAACTGTGTATCCTGCGGTACATAGAGAATGACTGTATTGATTTCTTCCTGTTTCTGCGTCTCGGTATGGTGCAGCAGATTTCCAAGATCATAGCTTATATAATAACTTCCTTTTCCGTCGGAAGTTTCCTGAAGCGTAAGCTCACCACCTTTGTTTTCCCATGTCAGTGGATTTTCATTACCGCCTTTTTCCAGTCGGTATTCCATGTAATAGCAGTCATCACCTGATTTTCTGATATCCAGGTCAAAATTTTGAAAATCTACATTCAGTTTTGTAAAAGCATTCATCTGCTGCTTTTCCATAACCTCAAGATTTTTCCTTGCAGAATCCGTTCCACCGGATATATATACATGTCCGGAACTATCGTTAAAATCCTTTCCGCCCGCAAAATATCCTGCTGTTGAAAGAACCATTCCCACCGCACAGAGCGTTAGAGCTGTTATCATTGCTGTTTTTGCAGTCTTATTCATTCTTATGCACCTTCTTTCTTACAAGTCTGTTGACCAGACGTCCGATCCCATTTGCACACCATTTGCAGATATATACAGTCAAAAGACCTGCAAGGATTCCAAGTCCTGTCATCAGGAATCCACCTCCGACCATCATGCAGGCTGCAGCAGCAGATTTCAGGATCAAAGAAACCCCAACCCCGATGGTCACAATACCTCCTGCTATCGCCGCAATGCCGGTAATAGCAATCGAAAAAATCACTGCCGCAACAGTGAGGATCACCGCACACAACACTGTAAAAACAAATGCCAGAAGTGCCAGGCTGACCGGTGATGCACATAGAACCAGGAACGCAAGAAGAATGATCTTGCCCGGAGAACGTCTCTTTCCTTTTAAGACCGGTGCTTTCTCTTCCACAATATCCTCATCATGTTCTACGCTCTCCTGCAAAAGATTCAGAAACAGCTCCCTTGCTGCCTCTTTTGGTTCACCAAGTTCTCTCATAACCTGCTGTTCCTTCTCAGGACCTGCCTCTTCAAAATATTCCGAAAAGTACTCTATGGCATTGTCAAAATCTTCTTGCGGAAGCCGCTTCAGATATTTCTTCAGCTCTTCCATATATTCTTGTCTCGTCATTTTTTCACTCTCCCTTCCACAATATCATCTACGGTATTGCGATATTCCCGCCATTCTTTCCTCAGATATTCCAGCTGCCTGCGTCCCTCTTCCGTGATGGAATAATACTTTCGTTTCCGCCCCTGGAACTCCTCGGAATAAGTAGTCAGATATCCGCCCGTCTCCAGCTTTCTCAAAATAGGATACAGCGTCGATTCCTTGATCGCTGCAACCAGCTTCACCGTCTGGCTGATTTCATAACCGTAGGAATCCTGCTGTTCCACGACAGAAAGAATCAGACATTCCGTCAGAACAGCTGACACCGGATAATAGTACATACACTCACCCCTTTGTATATATAAAATTTTTATATATAATTATTTTATATATATGTTACCATACTTTTCCCATTTGTCAATAACTGTTTTCAGGAATTTCTGTTTTTAAATCTCTGCCGTTTTTCCTGTGCCATTGCAAATAATTCTTTTGAAATGATCGCCTCGTGCATTCCTTCCACCACATAGCGTTCTTCCATCGGAATGTTTCTGTATTTTTCGATTTTATAGGATATTTTCTCTGTCTTGTGCTGAACCATCGCCCCTGTATATACCTGATTTTTCAAAATGCTATAAATCGTTGGTGCATTCCATTTCTGCACCTGATTTTTTCCCTGACGGTTTACATAACTTAGTTTCTGGATTTTTCTTTTATACTCGGTCGGCGGCAAAATCTGCTGTCCATTCAACCGTTCTGCTATCTTTTGTACGGAAACGCCTTCCAGATAAAGAGTATAGATGTTACGCACTGTTTCCGCTGCTGCCTCATCAATCAGAAAGCGATGACGGTCAGCCGGGTCTTTTCGATAGCCATAAGGTGCAAAACCGGACATATATTTCCCCTGCTTTTTCTGTACCTGGAAAGTTCCCCGTATCTTCTTTGAAATATCTCTGCTGTACATATCATTGAGCAGTGCCTTAAACTGAGCCAGCTCTTCATTGCTGTGACAGAGCGAATCCACACCATCTAAAATCGCAACATAACGGATGCCAAGTGACGGAAACACACGCTCAATATAATTCCCTGTTTCAATATGCTCACGCCCAAGTCTTGAAATATCTTTTGTGATCACTCCCTGAATCTCTCCTTTGTAAATATCCGCCATCATCTGCTGAAACTGTGGGCGGTTCGAAAAATAAAGCCCGGAATATCCGTCGTCAATATACATCCTGACGAGCTTCATATCCCCGGCTTTATCCACATATTCTGAAATCAGACGCATCTGATTTTCAATACTTTCACTTATTCTGTTTTCTCCGTCTTCTTTGGACAGACGACAATATCCTGCCATGCGGTACATATCCTTCGACCTCCGAAAAACGCTGTCTCTGCTATAAATATGCGATACCGCACTGAAAAGATGCCATACATTTGTATCAGAACGAAGTGTAGAATGTGCAGTGATTCTGAGAAGAATATGTCAGCTTTCGCTGACCAGAATCACGCACCAAGTCTCACGTGCGTTCGACTTGAATATTACAGTAAACGATAAAGTATCTGTGCTGCTTTTTCGATATTGGTCAAATCGACCGAAGAATAATTGATCACGTACGTATTTTCGAAATTTCCTTCTTCTTTTCCGTCAAAATAATGGGACAGCGGTGCCAGTTTGATGCCTTTTCCTTTGGCTTCCGTTACGATTTCTCCCTCACTTTTTTCTGTATGGATTTGCATCAGAAAATGCACACCCGCCCCTTCTTCCCGGATGGTGACATATTTTCCAAGCGGCTCTTTCTGAAATACTTGCAGAATCGCATCTCTCTTTGTCTGATAGTAGTTCCTGAGCCGGTTGATGTGCTTTTCAAAACTGCCGTTTTCCATAAATTTTGCCAGGGTATACTGCTCAAAGTTGGAAACAGTACAGGAATAAAAAGAAAGCTTCTGATAGAAGATTTCCGTCAGCGTCGGCGGCAGCACCATATAGCTGATACGCACGGTTGATGCCAGCGTTTTCGTAAACGTATTCATATAGATAACACGATCTGACACATCAATACTCTGCAGCGTCGGAAATGGTTTCCCGGTCAGCCGCAGTTCGCTGTCATAATCATCTTCAATGATATAGTGATCCGGCGATTTGGCCGCCCAGCCAAGCAGCTCGTAACGCCTGCTGACCGGCATCACGATCCCGGTCGGAAAATGATGGGAGGGCGAGGTATGAATGACATCCACGCATTTTTCTTCCAGTTCCCGAACAGAAATACCATCTTTATCCAGCGAGATTTTTGCATACTCTACCTTCATATTTTCATAAATCCTGGCAATTTTATGATAGCCCGGATTCTCTACTCCATAGATCCGGTGATTTCCAAGAAGCTGTATCAGAAGTCCATGCAGATATTCTGTCCCCGCTCCGATGATGATCTGTTCCGGCTCGACCTGCATGGCACGGAACTCCTTTAAATACCGGGCAATCGCCTGTCGCAGCTCCAGAATCCCCCCGCAGGGCGGATTGATCATCAGCTGCTTCTGATTGTCATTTAAAACTTCCCGCACCGTCTTTGACCAGATGGTAAACGGAAAGATCTCGCTGTCCGTCTGATTGCTGGAAAAATCTGCAAAATAAGAAGTCGCTCCCCCTGTCAGCGTCAGCTGTTCCTTTCTGACCTTCTTCTTTTCCATGGTCGCACTGCTCAGATCTGAGACATAAAATCCCCGCTTTGGCATGGAATAAATATAACCTTCTGCTAATAATTGTCCATAGGCATTTTCCACTGTGATCACGCTTATGCCCAGATTTTTTGCAAAAGTACGCTTTGACGGCAGCTTCTCCCCTGCCTTAATCTTCCCCTGTGTTATGTCGTTTCGAATGCACTTATATAAATATTCATACATCGAATCTGACCCTATATTTGTAAAACTGTACGTCAGCATACGCTCTTTTTCTCCAATCTGACCTTACTGAATATATTTATTTTGGTGATTTTCGAATAGTCACTTTTCCAGTATAATTCGAAACCAGTAAAAAGTAAAGCTTACAAAACAGGAGGTTTGAGTATGAGTACAACAAATGAAAGATATAAATTAAACAAAGAACTGGCACAGATGTTAAAAGGTGGCGTTATCATGGACGTCACCACACCGGAACAGGCAAAGATCGCCGAAGCTGCAGGTGCATGTGCAGTCATGGCTCTGGAGCGTATCCCGGCTGATATCCGTGCAGCGGGCGGCGTCTCCCGTATGAGCGACCCGAAAATGATCCAGGGCATCCAGAATGCTGTTTCTATCCCGGTTATGGCAAAATGCCGTATCGGACATTTCGTGGAGGCTCAGGTTCTCGAAGCGATCGAAATCGACTACATTGATGAGAGTGAAGTACTCTCCCCTGCCGATGATGTTTATCATATCAACAAACGCAACTTCCGTGTTCCGTTTGTCTGTGGTGCAAAAGACCTCGGAGAAGCTTTAAGACGTATCAACGAAGGTGCTTCCATGATCCGTACCAAAGGGGAACCGGGAACCGGGGATATCGTGCAGGCCGTACGCCACATGAGAAAAATGAACAGTGAAATCGCAAAGCTGACCAGTATGCGTGAAGATGAACTGTTTGAAGCTGCAAAAACACTGCAGGTTCCTTATGAACTGGTTGCCTATGTACATGACAACGGCAGACTTCCGGTTGTAAACTTCGCAGCCGGCGGTGTCGCTACTCCTGCCGACGCAGCCCTGATGATGCAGTTCGGTGCAGAAGGTGTCTTTGTAGGTTCCGGTATCTTCAAATCCGGAAATCCAGAAAAGAGAGCAGCTGCGATCGTAAAAGCTGTTACTAATTATACCGATGCAAAACTGATCGCCAAGCTTTCCGAAGACCTCGGGGAAGCTATGGTCGGCATCAATGAACAGGAAATCGCCTTACTGATGGCAGAAAGAGGAAAATAATGACCGTTGCAGTTTTGGCACTCCAGGGTGCTTTCGCAGAACATGAAAATGTATTGAAACGTCTCGGTGTCGACTGTATCGAGCTTCGCCAGGCAAAAGACCTGGAAACACCTTATGACGGCATCATTCTTCCCGGCGGCGAGAGCACCGTCCAGGGAAAGCTTTTAAAAGAGCTGGGCATGTTTGATACGATAAAAGAACAGATAGAAAACGGCATGCCGGTCCTTGCAACCTGTGCCGGGCTGATTTTGCTTGCCTCAGAGGTGGAAGGCCAGGAAGGATGTCACTTTGGAACAATCCCGATGTGCGTCCGCCGCAATGCCTATGGCAGACAGCTTGGAAGCTTCCGCACCGTCGCTGAATTAAAAGGCGTTGGAGAAGTCCCGATGACCTTCATCCGTGCACCATATGTCGCAGAGACCGGAGATGGCGTGGAAGTCCTTGCCACGGTCGATGGGAAAATTGTTGGTGTGCAGTATAAAAATCAAATGGCATTTGCATTTCACCCGGAACTGGATAACGATACCAGGATTCATGAGAAGTTTGCAGCGATGGTTCGAGACAAATAAAAAGTTGTGGCGGAGGTTTGTGTAAATGTGCAAATGAACGCCATAGAAATGATTTTATAAAATATAACGCCATGATGATCCGAAAACAATCTCCTGACACGCTGCGTTTCCTGTTCGGTTCGCTCGCTTGTTAGCCGCCCTTCGCCTAAACTCGCCTCTTCGAGGCTCAGACAGCGGCTCCTTG